>Ga0256406_1000479_pt1 | contig 72840 bp, 95 predicted proteins | sample RumenRJG_03DNA_FD_185986 | JGI IMG/M metagenome (GOLD analysis project Ga0256406, IMG submission 185986) | Bovine rumen microbial communities from Lethbridge, Alberta, Canada - RJG_03 | ecosystem: Host-associated > Mammals > Digestive system > Stomach > Rumen | place: Canada: Alberta | collected... | reverse complement strand
CTTCTTACATTTGTTGCACCATAATTTTTTCAAATGGCCAGGCTCTCTTATTTTTTTATTTGTTCTTAGAATAGGGAAAGAAGAACCGCACTGTGTGCAATAACACATACTAACTGTTGGTTTTGCCGTAATTATCACCTCATTTCTTTTTATATTAATATAATATAATAATATTTTTAAGAAATAAAGTTATAAGATTGCCTTTTTGTTTTTCTTTTGTTGGTTTTATTATAATAAAAATTTTAATAAATGTCAAAATTGGACAATCTTATTACATTAGATTTTATAAATTTTATATTTAAATATAAGATTAAATGGTGTTAGGATAATGATATAAAAGAAGTCATTATAAAATATAATGAGGATGTAACTGCGCGGTTACATTAGGAAGGAGTGGTGTGAGATGAGGGCATCTCGTGGGTGAGATAAAGATAGAGGATTGCCTTAGGGCAGGAGGGTTTGATTTTGCATAGGAGTATTCTTTTCCAGATTTAGTTAGTTCCTCGGGTCGTGTGCTTCGTTTCGATTTTGCAGTGTTTGATGATGAAGGAAATATTGATTTCTTAATTGAATACCAAGGAATACAGCATTACTGCCCTAAGTCTAAATTTGGTAATTGGTAGGGCCTCCGTAAGCAACAATATAATGATATGAAAAAAAGAGAATATTGTAAAGAGCATGGATATAAATTAATAGCTATTCCATATACGGATGAATCAAGAATAAGCTATGATTATATTGTAAAAAGAGCTTATGGAGAATAATTCATTTATGTTGACAATATTAAAAATTTTATGTATAATAAAATGAGAAAATTAGAAGAGGTGTTACTTTGATAAATCGAATTGAAGAAATACATAAAAAAGGTTTTGCTATGAATATTTAGAGTGGCACTTCTCAAGATGTGTACACTCCTATGAATTTCGGAAAGATAAGGGCAGGATTAAAGATTCTTGAAGATGCAACTTTAAATCTTGGAACTTATCGTAGAGCAAATGAAAATTTTGGTGATAAAGATTATGTTGTAAAATGTATCGCTGATGGCAATTTGAATAAAGAACGCGCTATTTCAAATTTTTATTATAGAACTAGTGGTATTTATAATAAAGTTTGTAGGTACGTTGCCTATATTTATAGATATGATTGGATGATAACGCCAGTCGTAGATAGAGGTTTGGTTGTTGTTCCATCACATAATGAACCAAGTGAGTCTAGTAGAAATCGGTATTTAAAAGATTTCTTTACAATTCTTAAAAAATTTGATGATTTTAATGTTAAGAAATTCTGCGGCGACGCTGCTTTGAAAGTTATCAAAAATGGGTGTTATTATGGATATTTGACGACTTCAAATAATGACAAAATTTCTATTCAAGAGCTTCCGCCAGATTATTGTCGTACTCGATTTAGCATTAATGGTAGGCCAGCTGTTGAATTCAATATGGCTTTTTTTGATAATTTTTATCCCACAACTGAACTTAGGACAAAAATTTTAAATGTTTTTCCACCGGAATTTAAAAAAGGATATAGGGCGTATAAAGAAGGTCGTTTAGTCCCAGATTTTCCTGGAGATACGGCGGGATGGTATATGCTCACGCCTTATAACACAATAAAATTTAATATTAATGGTGATGACACTCCAATCTTTATTGCAGCGATTCCTGCAATTATTGATTTAGATACTGCAAAAGAATTAGATCAAAAGAGAATAGCTCAAAAACTTTTAAGAATCTTGGTTCAAAAAATGCCATTAGATAAGAATGGCGACCCTGTTTTTGATGTAGATGAGGCACAGGCTTTACATAATAATGCCGTACAAATGCTAAGTAAAGCTATTGGTGTTGATGTATTAACAACTTTTGCAGATGTCGATGTAGCAGATATGTCTGATAAGAGCAATACTTCTCAATCAGATGATATTACAAGAGTTAAGGATTCTGTTTTTGATGAATTTGGAACTTCAATTAATAATTTTAATAGTACAAGCAATAATGCATTAAAGTATTCTTCTTTAAATGATGCTTCTAGTATTTATAATCTTATTCAACAATTTGAAGCTTTTCTTAATAGTTTATTAGAACCCTATAATAGAAACGCTAAAAAGTGTTATTATATGGCCGAAATTCTACCTACTACTAACGAGAACTATCAAGATTTGGCTAAATTGTATAAAGATCAAACTGGAAGTGGATTTAGTAAATTGAAGCCTGCTATTGCATTAGGTCAATCAGAAAGTTCTGTTTTGGCGACTGCTTATTGGGAGAATGAAGTTCTAGATTTAATTAAAGTATTTGTTCCGCCAATGACAAGTGCTACTATGAATGCAGATACTCTAACAGCTTTGACGGGTAACGGCGAAGGGGCAAGTTCAGAGGAGTCATCAAGCGCGGGCCGCCCCGAAAAACCTGATGAAGATAAGTCAAATAAAACAATTGCTAATAGAGAATCTTTATAAGGAGATATAAATGAGTTTACCGCATATGAGTATTCCAACAGTAGATGGAATCGAATTTATAAATCTGCAATCTACTGATATTTCTCCTTTAGTATCTAAATGTGAAATTAAAGTTTTTTATCTTGGAAAGAATCGAAATGGCAGTTTCATTAGTAAATAGACAGCAGAAGAAATGGCAACGACCTTAAGAGGTTGTCCTATTGTTGGTTATTACAATGAAGAGAAAGAAGATTTCCGAGATCATGGGGAAAAAATCACTATTGATGGAGATGGAGTGCATTTTGAGTGTGAAACAAAACCATATGGTTTTGTTGCTCCAGATTCTAAAGTCTGGTTTAAAGATTTTGAAGAAACAGGTGACTTTGGTAACAAGATCATCAGAACCTATTTGATGACAGAAGGGTATCTTTGGACAGGACAGTTTAAGGAAGCCGCCCAAATTTTAGAAAATGATGGAAAACCTCATTCGATGGAATTGGACGATAAAACTTTAGACGGTCATTGGACAATTGATGATAATACTGGAATTGATTTTTTTATTATCAATAGTGCAGTAATTTCTAAACTTTGTGTTTTAGGTGATGATGTAGAACCTTGTTTTGAAGGATCAAGTGTTACAGAACCTAAAGTGAGCAAGGATTTCACATTAGATAAAGATTTTAAACGTACCTTATTTAGTATGATGGAAGATTTAAAATCTATTTATAAAGAAGGAGAAAACATGGCAGAAGAGAAGAAAGAATTCACAGCAGCTGAAGAACAGGGCAATTCTGTTGAAGAAAGTGCTGTTGAAAATCAATCTAATACAGAAAATCAAAATCCTGCTGCTGCCACAGAAGAATTTGCTAGTAATGATGATAAAAAGGAAGAAAACGATCAGCCTAGCGAAAATAATGATTCTACTGGCACAGAAGATGAAAAGAAGCCAGCAGCAAAGAATTCTCTCCATACAGATGAAGAATATGCTGAATTAGAGAGTAAATTTACTGAACTTCAAAATAAATTTAATGCAATGTCAGAAGACATGAATAAGCTTGTTGAATTTAAAAATCAAGCTGAAGATAAAGAAAAAGATGCTCTGATTGCTAAATTTTATATGCTTTCTAACGAAGATAAGAAGGATGTTATTGAGCATAAGAGAGAGTATTCTCTTGAAGATATTGAAGCTAAGCTTGCTGTAATTGGATGCCATAAAGGTGTCAATTTTGGCTTAGATACTTCATCTGAAAAACAGGATAATGTAATAGTTAATATGGATAACAATAGTATAGATTCTACACCAGATTGGGTTAATGCCGTTATGAGTGTAGAAAACAATATGTAATTTAATGGAGGATGCTATAATGGCAGCAACACAAATTAAAAGACGTGGATTTGGCCAAGTAGAACCTAACCATTTAACAGGAATTGTTGATGGTAGCATTTATGCACAGCTCCCTGTTGATACCGAGGCAATGGGTAAGGTAATTGAGCAGGGTAGATTTGCTAAGTATGACTATGCTAATGGTAAGGTTGATCTTACTGGTGCAGGCCCTTGGTTAATGATTTATAATGAAGAGAAACTTTATGATGAAAGATATCAGAGTCATAAAGATTTCGCTATGATCGCTAAGAATTATACCGATGGAGAAATTACTCCTAGACTTATTGAGATTAATGTGAATGATATTTTCACAACCAATACTTTTGGAGTAAATACTGATAAAGAAGCTGAAGTTGCAGGTATTACTCTTGATCAGGGTGATAAAGTTTATGTTGGAACAGATGGTTATCTTACTACAGAAGTTAATGCCGATGGCCCAGTATTCCAAGTAGTAAAAGTTTACACTATGCCGGATGGTCAGCCTGGAGTTAAACTTCAGAGAATTGCGTAATAAGGAGGAAAGCAGAGATGTTAGATCGCACTAATCAGATTGCACTTGCAAAAGCAGCTGCGAAGGCTTCCTTGAATCCTTCTGTTGCGTATACTTTTGCCAATAAGAATATGACGGCGGACGCTCTTGAAAAGACTTTCATGAATGAGCTTCATGAGCTTGGTAAGACACCGCATGATTTTGATAGAAATAAGAATACAATTTTTGAGTTGCTTGAAGTTGCTCTTACATAGGTTCTTCCTACTAAGGTGCTTCAGGAGTATGGTCAGTTTGCAGACGTTCAGAGATATCCGCAGGGTACACTTCCGGTATTTAAAGTAAGAATTAGCGAAGCTTCCAGAAAGAGAGCTAAGCAGTTCGTTACTAAAGTTGGTCTGGCTGGTCGTTATGAGACTTTTAAGCTTGATGGATATAAGATTGAAGTTCCTACAAGTGCTTATGGCGGAGGGGCTAGAATTGAATGGGAAGAGATGCTTGATGGTCGTTATACAATGAATGACTTCTACAGCCTTGTTCTTGAAGGCATGGATGAAGCTGTTTATCGTGAGATTGCTAAGGCTCTTGAAGCTATGACTAAGGATATCAAGCCTGTAAATAAGACTTCTCAGACATCTTTCAATGATGGTGAAATGGTTAGACTGCTTCAGACTGCTGATGCATATGGTCAGTCTACTATTTACTGTACATTTGAATTCGCAGCTACGATGATTCCAGATGCTGCATGGGCTTCAAATGAAATGAAACAGGAGAGATGGAATAATGGTTATTTCTCAACTTATAAGGGACATAACGTAATTATTCTTCCTCAGTCTTTTGAAGACGTTAATAACGCTAAGAAGGTTATTGATCCATCTAAGGCATACATTATTCCTTCTGGCTCTGAGAAACCTATTAAGGTTGCTTTTGAAGGAACAACTCAGGTTAAAGATTTTGAGAATCGTGATTGGTCAAGAGAAATTCAGACTTATCAGAAACTCGGTGTTGCTTCTTATCTGTTTAATCCTGGTATTTGTGTATATGAGAATACAAATCTCAGTCGTGATAATAAGTAATTAAAATTATATAAGGGGAAGACATATGTCTTCCCCCTATTTGTCGTATGGAGATAAAAGGAGATAAAAAATGGCAGTTGCTAAAGATAAATTGATTAAAGTTACAAATAGATATTCTGGTACAGTAGGATATGATGTACAGGATATGGCTATTCCTCATAGAAATTTTCATCCAGGCGAGACGAAAGAGATTACATTTGAGGAACTAGAAAAGGTAGCAGCAGACCCTGCTGGAGAAAAGATTCTTGAAAAGTATCTGGTGATTAAAGACTATGAGGCAGCAAAAGAGCTTTTACCTGATGTTGAACCAGAATACTATTATACAGAAGAAGATATTAAGAGACTTCTTTTAACACCAAATAATTTAGATGCTTTTCTTGATTGTCTTGATTTTGCTCCAGATGGAGTTATTGATTTAATTCAAGAGGAAGCAGTAAATCTTCCATTAAATGACGTAGCAAAACGAAAAGCTATTCTAGATAAAACTGGTTTTAATGTAGAAGCAGCAATTAGAGTTAAAGAAACTAAACTTGATGGTGATACAGGCGAATCTATAGAAGAGTCTACTACAAAGAGTACGAAGAGACGGGCCGCCGCCCCAATAATTACTGCGGCTGATGTAGAAGACAAACCACAAGTAAAAGTTATCGCAAAGAAAAATTGATAATTCGGAGGTGTGATGATGGATATGGGCAATATTACACCTTTTTCAGATATATATGATATATTTTTTAGTAAAATAACTGATGATTTTTATATGGAAATGACAAAAGAAGACACTTAGGTGGCAGCGCAAGATTTATTATTGTCTGCTATCCCTTCTTTTGAATTTCCAAGAGTGTCATTAGATTATATGTTAAACCAAGAAGTGACAGATGATAATGGCAATACTGAAATAATTAGTTATTTTATACATAAGCTCAATCTGGAAGAGTAGAATATATTAGCAGTTTATATGGTTGTAGCTTGGCTTGGTCAACAGCTTGCATCTGTTGAATTAACTAGAATGAAATATTCAGGGGCTAATATAAAATTGGTCACCTATTAAGTAATTAATAGGTTAAATTCGAGTAAGAAACTGGAATGCTGAAATGCGAATCAGAGCGGAAGTTTTAATTTAAAAGTTAAAACACGCGCAGAGCATAGGAGATTAAAACTTATGGGAAAAATGATCAAAGTTACAAAATAGCAGAGAGAAAAAATCGTCCATTTTTATGTAGATGAGAAGATGGGTGTTGAAGCAGTAAAGCGAGCTATTGGAGTAAAATGGGACGCAAAAGTTATTAAAAGAATTTTAAAAGAAGAAGGCATTAAATTAAGACCAACTTATGGTGGTCGTAAGAAAATACAAGTTCCTCGTGAAACTCAACTTCGCATTATTGAAGCATATAATAAGGGTTGGGGTTTAGATAAGATCGTAAGGGAATTAAATCTAGACTTTAGTTTCGATAAAGTAAAAAGCGTTCTAAAAGATAATAATGTTCATATTCGTAATGTCCAAGAGGCTCATGAAGTTATGACGGTAAAAGATTTGAGGAAGTTCCCTGTTAATGACGACTATAATCTTTTAAGCCATAATGGCGCCTGGTTAATGGGGTTTATTGCGGCAGATGGATATTTGCCAATTACAAAAGGGGCAAGAAACCGAATAGTAATTACTCTAGCTGAAAAAGATGAAGATATTTTACATTTAATTGCTAAAGAGTTAGAATTCAATGGCAATATAGCAAAATATGATGTTCATTTAGGAGAAAAGACGTATAAAGAAGTTAGTCTAGCTTTTGCTTCAAAGAAGATTCGACAACAATTAGAAAGTTATGGTATCGTAAATAATAAAACATTTAAATTGCACCATCTTCCAAATATACCAAAAGAATATATGCTAGATTTTATAGCAGGATATTTTGACGGGGATGGAAGTTTAGGGCGGTGCATTGATGGTAGTCTTTTTTGGAATATTACTTCTGCAAATAAAGACTTCTTAGAGGAAATTATGCTTTTTCTTCATAATGAGTATGGGTTGTCATTTAAAAAAATATATACAGATAAAAATGCTTATTCACTACGGTATTGGAAGAAAGAAGAAGTTCTAAAAGCAGGTGCTCTATTATATGAAAATGATTATTTACGGTTGCCAAGAAAAAGAAAAAAATATTATTCCATAAGAAAATAGCTCCCACGAGACTCGATATCTTAGGACATCATAAGATAAAAAGATATGCCGAACATATGCGAATAGTAAGCATATGAGAAGTTAGATAAAAAGCTAGCTTAGGTTGGTAGCAGCATCAACCTACTTCAGGATTTTAAATTCACAAGCCAAGCGAACCACTTAGCTAAATTAAATCAGTTAAAGAAAGATTATACAGCAGAAGGATTTCATTTACAAAGACTGTATAAAAGAAGATTTAAAGATGTTAATGGTGTTTTTCATTCCTCAATGACTAAAATTATGGAACCACTTGCCCCATTGCCGGAGGAGAAAGATGGAAATTAAGTACAACATTGACATAGATAATATTGTAATAAATAAAAGTTTAAAAAGAATTATTAATCAAACTTATAAATTATTACCAATGCGAGAAGAGGGATCTGATTGGCAGAAACCTCTTCAAACTATTATGGAAGAATTAAGCGGAATGAATAGTTTGTTGAAATACAAACAAGATATATATTTTTCATTATTATCAAAAATGGAAGGACTTTTTGAGCTAACTTCGGACAATGATTTTATGTTATATAGAAGAATTATTTTTGAATGTCTAGGGTTACTTAATCTGTTGGTGATAAAAAATGAACGGTCTTGATAGAATGAAAAAACGAATTTCTTATTATGGAGCAGATGGGGACAGCTCTCAATGGATGAGAATGCGCCAAGATAAATTAAGAAGTATGAAAAAAGCTTTATACTATTCTTATCAGGCGGCTGTTGTTCAAAAGTATATTCCTTCTGAAGGAGAGAAACAAACTAGTCCATTTTTTAGATGTTTGATTAATAAAGAAAAACAACACGTCGAGTATGAAGATAAAGAAATTTCAATTCCTTTTGAAGAATGTAGTGTTTCAGTTGATCCCGTTGTGAAGGATAATAATGATTTATTATAGACTAATTTTCGTAATGGGACGACTTTTATTTGGCGGCACGCAAATAAAAAGGAATGGATTCCAGACTCTTATTGGGTTGTATATAGGCAATATTCAGAAGAAACAGCTTATTTTAGGGGAGAAATACGACGAGCGGATGAAGAAATTGAAATTATCCCAATAAAGAAAGATGGTAGTTAGGGCGATCCTCTAATTTATCGTGGTTGGACATCTGGCCCAGATGAGACAGATATTTTATGGAATGTTAAAAAAGGTGTAGTTTGGAATGATATGAATTATACTAAATTAATTTATATTACAAAAGATGAAACTACTTTAGCTTTTTTTAAACGTTTTGATAGAGTCAATATAAATGGTAAGCCTTGGGAAGTCCAAGCTTACAATGATAATTATGGATCAAGTTCAAATAAAACTGATACTGGAATTATTAGAGTTGCAGTAAAAGAAACTTATACTTCAACAGATCAAAAAATTAAAAAAGATAAAGAGGCGCGGTCGGTAGAAGAAATTGTTGGGCCAGATATTTTGTCTCCATTTGATGTAAAAGTTAAATACACTGCGGCTGATGATACTACAGGATCGTGGTCAGTAGAGACATTAGGCGGCGCCGCCCTCGATGATTTAATTTCTTATACTATTGATGGTAAAAGTATTTTTATAACAGTAAAAACAAAGAAATCATATAAAGATGGTTTTAATTTAAAATATGGCAATAGTATTAAACATATTACAATAAGGAGTTGATAGAATGAGAAAAGATTTAGTCAAAACGCAGCCTCTCCGTTCATCTTTTTTATCTTGTAGTCTTGATATTCAAAAAATTCTTGAGACTCTTTTTGTAACTTCTCATCCTTATAGCGATGTTTTAAAAAGACTATTAATAATTAATAAGTCAGATTGTTTAGATATGAGCAATCAAGAGTACCAAGATGAAATAGATAGTTACTCTGTTGGCAGATTAATTAACTAGGGATATATAAGGCTTAATCCAAAAATTCCAAGGGGAGAACATGAAGAAATTAAATCTTATATCCTAGTTTCTTTTGATAATTTTGAACCAAGTAAAAATCCAGAGTTTAGAAACTGTACAATTAATTTTGATGTAATTTGCTATATGGATGCTTGGTGTCTTGATGATTATAAAACTCGTCCTCTGGAAATTTGCGGTTATATTGATGGAATTTTAAATTCTCTTTCTGATAAAAATAAAAATATAGGTTATTCAATAGGGAATAATATAAAGCTATCTGGTTTTGGGAAATATATTTTTTTAGGATGTAATTTAAGTGTTTTAAATGAAGATATTTCTATGTATACTATATCTTATAGAGGGCTTCATTTTACTGAAGATTTAACAGATGGGCAGTGATGAGTTTTCTATCTTTTCTAAAAATGATATTCCTTTTCCAGAAGCTCAATTAAATATTCATCAACCAACGTTAAAACAAATTGGTTTGATTGGCTAGGAAAATTTTTTCTTAGGTTGTCAAACTTTAACTGTATCTAAAGATAAGATTGAGGACGATATTGATTTATCTAAAATAACAAATTTTGATGTATTTATGTCAATCGTACAAGATAAAAATCCTGCTTCTCAAAGAAGTAGAGCTTGTGCATAGATGCTATTGCTTCTGATGTTTCCAAATTATAAGGTCAATTTTTTGCCTGGAAGTATTGGTTTTATAGATACTAGTGGGGATAAACCAAGGGTATTACAAATTAATGCAGCTAATTTTGATAAGTTCAGAGAAATTGTAAAAGAGATGTTTTGTTTAAAAGATATCTTTAATGAACAAACTGGATATAATCCTGCTACAGAAGTGGAAGGAAAATTAGCAGAGAAGTTTCGGAAATATCATGAAAAATTAGCAAAGATGAAAAATAGAGAAGATGGACAAACGTCTTCAATTTTTTCTCGTTACATTTCAATTTTAGCAGTAGGATAGAAAAAGGATATAAATACACTTTTAGATTATAGCGTTTATCAGATAATGAATTAGTTTCGTCGATTTATTATGAAACAAAATTTTGATATTTATGTTCAGGAAAAATTGGCGGGGGCTAAGGATTTAGATGAAGTAGACAATTGGATGGGAGATTTGAATTCTCTCAATCATTAAGAAATTGAAAGGAATTTAATATGCCAATATTAAAGGAGCATAAGGAGATTCTACTCGCCCAGAGCGATAGTAAAACCTTGCCAGAATGGGAAGAATTTTTTGGTTTTCAATATCCAAGAAAGATGATATATGATTTTTGTTATCACAATGATTGTCGAATAGCACATCTTTCAAAAGAAGAGAAGTCAAAAATTCAATCGAAAAATGCGAGAAAATATCATATAAATGAAGATTATTTTAAACACTGGTCACATAATATGGCTTATACATTAGGTCTATGGTGGGCAGATGGTTGTATTTATCGAGGACAAATGTTTGATATAACTCAGCATAGAAAAGATAAGTACATTTTAAAACAAATTGCAAAAGACATGGAGTATGAGGGAAATCTGCAAGACGCGGTGGATACTCAATCTTCAAGAATCAATTTTAGTTGCGTTACTATTTATAATGATATAAGAAAACTGGGCGGCGCCGAACGTAAAAGTTTAACGGCTGTTTTTCCTAAAGAGATTCCAGATGAATTTATTGCTGATTTTGTTAGAGGATACTTTGATGGGGACGGCAGCGTCTGGTTTGTGAAAGATAATAGAATAAATTCTAATTTTTCAAGTGGTAGTCGCATTTTTCTTGAAGAGCTTTTGAGAGTTTTAAGAGAGAAATCCGATATAGAAGGCGGTTCTATCAGTTTTTGTAATAAAGCAAAGACTTGCTATCATTTGACTTTTGGTAAAAAAGACTCTTTAAAGCTTGCACAATATATGTATAAAAATGATCCTTAGTTTTTTCTTTTAAGGAAAAAAGAAAAATTTGATAGATTTTTATCGGAGGAATAAATTTATGAGATTTGGCATGAATATCTTGTGCTTATACACCTTAGCCTAACACCATAGGGGTTACTTTTATAAAGTAGCTAACGGGAAATGCCTACATGGAGAACCCCGTGTCATACTATTATAGAGCGATGTAGAGACTAATGAGCCTGATAGCTCAGGTAGGTTCACTATTGGTAAGTGGATCGAAAAAGGTGTACAAAAGTCTTAGAACTTTTGTAAGAGATAGTCCATAGGTTTATATACTTATGAAGAGAAGTCGCAAACTTAACTTTGCGTTCAAAACAAGAAGTTGTAATTGGTAGCCAGACTTTTCATCCTGGTCAACCAGTTCTTTATATTGACACAGCAACTACTTCTTCCCTTGAACAAGCAGCTACTACCGTATATGCAACTGGTGGTAGAGGAAATACAAGACTTATTGCGTGGGAAGGAGACAAAACATTAACTCTGAAATTTACAGATGCCCTGCTTTCTCCTGTTGGACTGAGCATTCTTTCTGGTGCAGATCTTTTCCATAGTACTGGTTATGGTAATGGAATTGAAAAAGTTCATGTTCATCAGAATGGAATCGTATCTGTTGATGCAAGTGGTAAAATTGATATTTCTGATGCTATTGCTGAGTACGGTATTGGTAGTGATAATAAATTTATTGCTAAGGTTTGTGTAGATGATGCACCAATCTATGTACTTGCTCTTGATAATGACAGTCTTGATTATGACGGACAGTCTGTAACTGGAGAGATTCTTGCAACAGATGTTACCGTTGAAGAGACAGCTGCAAAAGATGAAAATAATAGTCCTAAGACGACACTTACTGCAACTGGGATTACTAAAGCTCAGACAGTAATGCTTGATTATTACATTGATCTTCCAACAGCAAACGTATGGGAAGCTGATATCAGACCAGATACATTTGCAGGTTATTACTATGTTGAAGCTGATGTTCTTGTAAGAGATCAGGCTACTGGTAAAGATATGCAGGGCGCGCTGACAATTCCAAATGCTAAACTTCAGTCTAACTTTACTATTACGATGGCTAGTACTGGAGATCCAAGTGAACTAATATTAATGCGCTTGGCGGCATGAGAGTGCTGAAAAGATCTAGTTCCTTAATTGCGGAAAAATCTTTAAGAGCTTTAACTACTAAGTATCTATGGCGACATAAGATATGGCGAGGGTAATGACTAAGGTATAGTAAAAACGTTAAAGATGAGACAACCCGCAGCTAAACAACTTATTTAAAAATATGTAAAGGAGACACGAAAGTGGAAAAGAGATTACATGATTTTTTACCAGAATTAAAAGATTATTATACTGTTACTTCTGATGGAGAATTTTTTAGTGATAATTCAGGAAAAATGAAAACCAGAGACAGAGCTGGTACAGATTATCAAATAATTAATTTCTCTACAGTAGATGGGAAAAAGAAAACCTTTAGAGTACATCGACTTGTATTGATGGCTTTTAATCCAGTAGAAGGCATGGAAAATTTGCAAGTAAATCATAAAGATGGGAACAAAAGAAATAATAAGTTAGAAAATCTTGAATGGTGTACAGCAAGTGAAAATCAGATTCATGCTTTTAAGACGGGTTTAAGCCATGCTAGAAGAGGTGAAAATAGTAATTTTCATAAATTGACCGAAAAAGACGTTAAAAAGGTTTTTGAGTTAAGAAAAAAAGGTTTAACTCAACAGGAAATAGGAGATATCGTAGGATGTACAAAATCTAATATATCTTATATATTAAAAGGTAAAAGCTGGAAATAAGTTGCAAGTTCAACGACTATGGCGTGAGCCAGTACACTCAAGCGAGTGGAAATGGGAAACTCCCTAACAAGTGAAGTTGAGGGAGAAGATATAGTCTAAACGTCTATGGAAACATAGAGCAGTTCATAAGAGAACGGATATAGAGTAGCGATCTATATTGAATATATTTGACATTTGATTTTACTCTTGACGCATTCCCTGGATATACATATTTTGATAAGACTAAGAAAGTTCTTTGTGTTGTTCAGATTATTGATAATACAATTGCAGGAGCTAAGAGGGGTAGACCAGTAATGCCTCATACTAGTGAGATTGAGCATGGTTCTACTGAAGATAGTAAATCAGCAAGTTCTATTCTCGATATGAGTAAGGATAGCAGCTCAAAAAATGATAACACAGGTGCAAGAGTATAATAGTAATTTAAAATAAAAATAGGGGAAGTCTAATAAACTTCCCCTATTTTTTGTTATTATGATATATGATGAGTGCATTCATCTTTTAATTTTTTGTGTAATTTAGTGGCTTTTAATTTACCTTCAAAAATAGTCCCATCTTGCATATGATAAATATATCTATTAATACATTTAATATAATGCTTGTTAATTATAATACCTCTGTTAATAGGTATAAAAATTTCTGACGGTAGCTATTTATTACATGCTCCTAGTGAGATGTATTTTGTAAGAATACGTCCGTCTTTCAGATGAAATTCTGTGATACTAGTATTTTTAATTTTAATTAAATACATAATATCATCAGCTTCACATATATCATTAGTTTCGAAAAAGTTCTTTAACAGATTAGTCATAATATTACGCTTTCTCTGTTAAGGTAAAGATTTAATTCCTCAACAGGAATATCTTTGAACTTTTTCTATATTTATATTATATAATATTTTTTCAAAAAAGTATAGGGAGGAAGATTATGGCAACTTTTGGCCCGGATATAAAAGTATCTGATGGGGCAATATAGCAAATAGCCAATCTTATTGGAGATAAAAGCGCGGAGGAATTAAAAAAACTTGGTGATGACGGTTCTCTTTTAATGAAAAAATATGCTTTAGATTTTATAGAAGTTATTAAAGCTAGCCGAGAAGAGATTATGCAATTAGAGCAAACCGCTTTATCTCTAAGGAACAAACGACATAGTTTAAAGGTTGCTCCAGGTACTGTGGAAAATCCTGTAGAAGTGCAGCAATATATTGAAGCTAGAGAAAAATTCAAACAATAGAGATTAGCTAATAAAACATTAGATAATTTTTATGCAGCTTCAATGATTTTTAATGCGAGAATTCTTGAAATTATAACAGGGCATAAAGCATAGATATCTATTGTTTTCCTAGATGCAGATGGAAATCCAATAATACTTAATATTCCAATGGAAAAAATTTTGCAAGGAGATAAAGGAATTTCAATAACAACAGATATGAGTTCTGCTAAAATTCCACGATTAGTTGGGCGTTTAAAAATTAGTATTGATAAAGTTAAAACGGATTTAGCAGAAGCTATTAGGAAAGACTCTATTATAGGGGCACAATCTTTAAAAGGACTTAATGAAGCATATAAAGAGACAGATGCAGATTATAAAAAATGGAAGCCCCATGTTTTTTGGAAAATAGATACGGAAAATATTTGGTATAAGTTGACTATTGGCGGCGCCGCCGGAGATATTGCAGAGGCCTATGCATATTTTTTCTACACTGGTGGCGAAGGAAGTAATCCAAACACTCTTTTTTTAGGGCGAGTATATAATAGAAATATGGACTATTTTATTCGAGAAGGTGTTGTCAATGTTGATAATGTATCTGGACTATATGCTTCAGATATAACTACAAATGAATACGATTATGCGGTAAAATCATTAAATGCTTCTCTTCCTGGATATACCCAGATGGTTACTCTTGCAAACCAAATTTTAAATAATAAAATAAAGACTGTTTCTGAATTAAAACAAATTTCTTTATAGAAACAATATAAAGACCCAATAAAGCAAAATATCCGAAAAGGATTAAGGAATAAAGTAGAAGTAGTTGCTACTAATGAAGTTCCCAAATAGATAAAACAAACAATAGGCGTGAAGATTTGACATAATTGAAAATTTTTGTTAAAATAAAAATAGAAAAATGGAGATAAAAGGAGAAAAATAAAATGGCAATAGTATCATTTGCAAAAATGAAGCTTAAAGTAGATAATTCTACAAATAATTTTGATTTTGAATATAACGGAGAAAAATTTCCGATTGAAGTATATAAATATCTTCCCATTGCAGATAAAGAAGATTTAATTCAAATTTCTCTGCAAAAAGCATCCCATGATGGAATTATTGACGAAGTTGCCCTTGAGATGCATTTCAATTTGAATATTATTTATTTATATACTAATATTAATTTTACAGATAAGCAAAAGGAAGATGAAGCCGAGCTGTATGATAAACTTCAGTGTAGTGGTTTAATTAATGAAGTTATTAGTCATATGAAGGAGGATGAATATGAAACTCTTCTTGATTATTTGAAAACTAATAAAGAAAATATGATTAATCATAATCAAAGTATAGGTGGATTCTTGGAGACTTTGATTAATGACTTGCCGACGAAGATGCAACAGACAATGGATATCATTGATGCTAATAAAGATAAGTTTCCAGAAGTTGAAAGACTTGCAAATCTTGCAACGGCAACAGGTATAAATAATGGCGGCGCCGCCAAGATTGCCTCAATTTCAGATCACGCCCCCAAGGACTAAGCTAAATAATCAAATAATTCCATTTTACAGAATTCTGTAGAATGGAATTTTTTTTATGCGTATTTTTAGGCGGAGAGAATAGAGTAAAAGGAGGTTAGCATTCATATGGCTAACAATAATGGTGGAAAAATAACCTTTGGAGTGGGCTTTAATGTTGATACTTCTGGTTTAAAGCAAGTTAAATAGGCTCTTAATGCTATTTATACTGCTGGTACAAAAAGTATTATCAACGCAAAATCCGCTGATTAGGCAAGAGATAAGTTAACAGCAGTAGAAGAAACTGCTGATAAGGTTGAAAGAGCCTTGATGAAGGCTTTTAACCCAAAATTAGATTCAATAAATGTTACAAAATTTAATCAAGAATTGTCCAATTCTGATCTGACTATTGAAAAAATTTATAGTGATTTTTCACAAGTTGGTGCGGTTGGACAAAGGGCTTTTGCCAGTGTTGCCGCTCAGGTCTATGGAGCAAATTTAAATTTAAAAAGTGCCCAAAATATTTTGGATAAGATGGGCGAGACCTTATCAAATACTATTAAATGGAATATTTCATCTAGTATTATTAATCAGTTTTCTGGGGCGGTCCAGAATGCTTTTAATTACGTAAAAGCGTTAAATGGTTCATTAAATGATATCAGAATTGTCACTGGTGATTCTCAAGAGAAAATGGATGCTTTTGCTCAATCTGCGAATGAAGCAGCAGCGTCGCTAGGTAGACAAACAAAGGATTATACCAATGCGTATTTAACTTTTGTACAGCAAGGTATGAGAGCACAAGATAGTGCAGCTAGAACAGAAGCAACATTAAAGGCATCTAATATCACTGGACAAGATCCTTCTGAAATGGCAGATAATTTAACAGCCGTTTGGAATGGTTATCAAATTTCATCAGAAAATGCTGAAAAAGCAGTATCTAAATTGGCAGCAGTAGCAGATTCTTCTGCTTCTGACATGTCAGAATTAGCAACAGCAATGTCTAAATCTGCTTCTATTGCTAATAATATGGGTGTTACAATTGATCAGTTGGCAGCACAGATAGCTACGATAACACAGGTAACACGACAGGCCCCAGAAACAACTGGTAACGCTCTCAAAACAATTTATTCAAGAATTAATGATATAAAAGCTGGAACTGATGATGCCGAAATTTCACTTGGTAATTATACTAAGAAAATGGCAGAAGTCGGTATCAATGTTCTTGATCAAAATAATAAGCTTCGTGATACTGGTGATGTAATGACCGAAATTGGTCAGAAATGGTCTAGCATGAGCAGAGAGCAGCAGGTCTATCTTGCTCAGACTATGGCGGGCCAGCGCCAAATGAACAACTTAATTGCGTTGTATGATAACTGGGATACATATACTAAGGAACTAAATACTTCTCTTGATGCGAATAATGAGTTGAATGAGAAAAATGATATTTATATGGAATCATTAGCGGCTCATACAAATCAATTAAAGACCGCACAAGAAGGTTTAATTCAGTCTTTAGCAGATACAGACAGTTTTAAAAATGTAATTGATTTTGGAACAAGTTTATTAAATATTTTCACCAAGTTATCAGATGCTATTGGTGGTGGCGGCGTTGTATTAGCGAATTTTGCTTCAACACTTAGTCTAGTTTTTAATAAGACAATTGCAGGATAGATTAATAGTATTGTTACTAATATTCAAAATGCTTTCAATAATAAAGCTATTCTTCAGCAGAGTGAGCAAATGATAAATCAGATAGCTGGCTTGAACGGAATTTCAAGTAATCCAGCTGTTTCTGCAATGCAAGCATCTTATAAAGGTATTGCAAAATACGCTTCTGCTTTGACGAACGAGCAACGAAATCAATATAATGAACTTCTTAAACAAGAAGGATTGTTAGTTCAGCAGCAACAAGATTATGAAAATATTATTGCTAAAGCAGAAAAATATGCAAAATAGCTAAATGGCGCAGGCAGTAATATAAGAGGAAACTCAGAAGAACTTGTTGATCTCCAAATTCAAATAAAAGATATTACGAAAGAAATAGAAAAAGCCAAAGATGCTGCTAATTCTGTGATTTTCAAATCTGGAGGAATATCAAGAGATAGTAAGAAAGCTATTAAAGAAACAATCCAGGGAATTGATTTATCTTCTCTTCAGGGAAATACTTCTCTTCCGCCAGAAGTTCAACAAGCTGTTCAAACTTTGGATGATGTTAATAGGAATCAGATACCTGTGACTAAAAGCCATTTACAAGACATCCAAAATGCTCTTATCATTACTTATAAATATGCAAACCAAGCTGGCGCCGCATTAGATATTGATATTGATAATATCAACAAGAAACTCGATGAGCAAGATACGGCACTTGGAAAAGTAAATGCTGCTCAAGAAGGAATCCAGAAAGAAGCGGAGCAACAATCTTTAATTCAAAATATTGTTCAGGCAACAGCAGCTATTGGACAGTTGTCTTCTAGCGGAGCCGGATTGATGAACATTTTCTCTGGATTAAGTGATGGGACAGTTGATGCTACTGGAGCAATTTCTGGTCTTGCAGCGATGATTCCTACTTTGATTAGCGGTTTTGTGTCTTTGCAAGCTGCGATGGGACCCATTGGACTTGTTTTAGGGGCGATAAGTGCAGCCATTCCTTTTGTTGTAAAAGGAATTGATAGTTTACATACATCTGCAAAAGAAGCGGGAGAGGCTTTAAAAGAAAGTACGGACGAATACTCTTCTGGACTAGATAATTTGGATTCATTAAATACACAGTTAGATGAAACAACAAATAAAATTAATGAAATCCAAAGTAAAGGAACAATTTCTATTACAGATGCTCAAGATTTGGTAAATCTAAAAGCTCAAAATGCTGAATTAGAAGCTGAGATTAAAAACCAAGAGACTCTAAACAAAATAAATGCAGAAGCAACAAACAAGGCTACTAGACAGGCTTTTAAGAGTGGCACCTTTGATATGGCTTCTAATGATCAGAATTTCTATGGGACAGATGTTGATTTAGCTAAGAAGAGTGCTCAGGCAAATGGCCAAGATATTAGCAAATCGGGTGCTGATTATTTAATTGGAATTGGACAATTTGATAAAAAAGCCGAAGAAGCCTTTGTGCAAGCAGTAAAAGCTGCGAACAATGGAGAGGTTCTAAAAGAAATTCAAGCTAATATAGATGAGTGGGAAAAGAACTATGAAGAGATATTAAAAGATGAATCTGATAAAATGTCTCAAGCTCAAGAGGCCCTCCCTTCTGCTTTAGCGACGCAAGATAAAGAATTAATAAAACAGTTAAAAGATGTAATTACTCAGTATTATAAAAATTCTGGACAGTTAGAAGATCAAATTGCTAATGCTTGGTCAGGTACAGGAATAGATATTGATAAAATTAAAGAAATCCAAAAGGCTGTTAAAGAACTTTCTGAAGATGGAAAAGAACTAGATGAAAACAGTTTGAAAGATAAAATTGGGGCTGACGCCTTCAATAATTTAAAAGCTATTTCTGACAGCACGGGGATTTCAATAGAAACTCTGACATCTGGATTAGGAGATCTAGATTTATCTTTAGTTAAAGTTGGTGAAGATACTGACGAAACTACTGATAAGATGCAAAATCAAGCGGACGCTCTTTCTACTATTGTTGCAGGAGCGAAAGATGCGAAAGATGCTCTTGAGTCTATTTCTAAAGGAAATGTCCTTGGAGAAGATGATCAAACAGCATTAAATACTGAATTAGATGCTTTACTTGAAAAATATCCTCAATTAGCTCAAGATGTTAAGACCGTTCGTGAAGCAATGAACGATGGTGTTGATTCCGTTTACAATTATGCAGATGCGATGGGAAATATCGAAAATGCAATAGACGTAGCGAAATTAGACCAGACAAGAGAAGACGCAGAAGAATCAGCTCAACAACTTCAAAGTATTTTAGATGCAATGACATCTGATGATGGAGTAACCATTGAAATTAATGATGAAGCACTTAAATATTTTGAAGATGAATTAGATAATTATATTAATGCAGAACATGTCATTGATGTGACTGTTAATACAAAACTTGATGAAGCTGTTGAACAAATCCAGGGGCAATTTGATTCTATTGCGGGCGCCGCTAATAAAATTGGAGATAACTTCGTTGTTGCGGCGAGTGATCTCGATGCTTTGAGCGAAGCTTTCCCTGGAATCCTCCAAGGAATGCAAGAGCTATCTGATGGTAGTTACCAATTAAATGAAGATATTGTAAATAACGCAGTTGGGGCAGCCACCGCAGAAACTACTGCTAATGCAGAGAGTGTAGCAGCGCAGATTGAAAATAACATCGCCCTAATGGAAGACAAAGAAGCTCAGTATAGAGCAATTGCAGCAGCCGCACAAGCAATGGCAACCAATGAAGTAACTTCTGATTCAGATGCAGCCAAAGCAAAAGCACAAATTTCTAATGCTGTAAAGAAGATTCGAGTTGATGATTCACAAATTGCTTCTAATGCTCAAATGTCAGATCAACAGGTTGTAGCAAATGATTCTGATACAAAAGGAGCTGCAATAGCCGCAAACTATGCAAGAGCCGCAAGTTCTGCCTCTCAATCTGTAGCTGACTGGGCAAATTCATCAATTCGTTCTGCTAATCAAGTTGGTCAAGCAATGGCAAACGCAGCCAAAGCAATGACAACTGGGAAGTATATTGAAACAAATGCGAGTGCATCAGGAATCAATGCTTCTAATACCTACAAGGGGACAACAACTCAAAAGCAAACAGCCTCTAATGATATTGGAGATTTAACTTCCTCCTCTGCTATTGATAGTTATTTAAGTAAGTTTGGTAATACTTCAGAAGGATATCAAAATCTTGCCAATGCCGCCAATGCAGCAGCAGATGCTATTGCAAAGAACATAGCAAAGCAAAGAGATAGCTTGACCATGTTAGGTGCTTCTGCAAATGGAATAGCAAAAGGACTTACTAATATTGGTAATGGCAATGCTTACGCCCCTTCTTCTAAAAGTGGTAAATCTGGTAATAGTGGCAAATCTGGTTCTGGCAATGGCGGTAATAAGGGTAGCTAGAAGCAAGCTAAAAGTTCTGCTGATATATTAAAAGATTGGATCAAAGATTCTGATATTGATAAATACCATAAGCTCAATAGAGAATTAGAAGATCTTGATGACAATATCAATCATATCGAAAAAGATGCTGATAAATCAACTCGTCAAGGACTATCTGCTAATCTTGATCGTGAAATTGCAGCTTTAGAGAAAGAAAATGGTCTTTATCAAGAAAAAGAGAAATTGCTTCGTCAAGATATGGCAAATGCCAAAGCTACTGTAGAGCAAATGGGTGTACAATTTGATAGCCAGAATAATATTATTAATTATACCCAACTGGAAATTAAACATCAACAGAAGTATAATAGCCTTTTGGCGGAGGCCGCCAAGACTACAGATGCTACAGCGCAGGAAGTAATACTAAATGAAGCCGCAATAGAAAAAAGCCGTTGGGATAATCTCAAGAAGGCAATGGACGGTTATGAAGACCTTCAAAATACTCTCCAAGATACGGAAGATAAAGTCCAAGATATTGTAGATAAAGAAACAGAATTAAGAATTCAGCAATTTAAGATTGAGATCGATCTTCAAATTGAAGTATCTGAAGCAAAAAGAAACTTTAACAAATTCCGCAAAAAGGTTATCGATAAGATCAAGGATGATGATTATGTCGGTCAAGCTAAGGCGCGGATGCAAGATTTCTTCAGCTACTATGATGAAACTGGAACTGGAGAAATTCAAATACTAACAGATAAAGTTAATAAGATTAGACAAGAAGCTCAAATCATTGAGAATGGTGGAACGAGTTCAATCTACGGTAAAAATGAAAAGAGTGCTCTAAATGATCTTAAAAAATATAATGATGAATTAATGAACAATCTTGAGGATGCTCAAGAAATTGTTGAAGATATTCATAAAAATGTTGAAGATACTCATAAAAATGTTGAAGATACTCATAAAAATTATCTTGATGCTATTGATAAAGTAAAAGAAATGTTCGATGATCAAGTTTCTGCGTATAACCAGGTAGATAAGCTCATTGAACATGATATGAATCTTATCACATTACTTCATGGTGATGAAGATTATGAAGACCTTGGTAATTGGTACGATCAGCGAGCGCAAAATTATAATCAAGAGATTGACTTCTACCGTAAACAGGCAGATAGGTGGAAGCAGCAGATGGACAACGCCAAAAAAGGAACAGATGAGTGGAAGAAATTCAGAGATAACTGGATGAGTTCTATTACTGACCTCAACTCTGCTGTTGAAAACGCAGTACAAAATCTTCTTGATAAATATAATAATACTATTAATAAGATTATTAAAAATACTAAAGATCAGATGCTCGGCGGAGATTGGAATAAAGCTCTAGATCAGTGGGACCGTGCTAAATGGGATGACAACAGATATTTAGATGTCGCATCAAGAGCAACTGGTGTATTAGATTTTGTTGATAATGTTAATAGTGCAATGAATAAGCAATCTCCTAGAGTTCAGAAGCAATTATCCGAATTCATGGACAAAGAGGTTGATGATCTTAATAATATTGCTAATTTGAGACAAATTGATCTTGATATTGCTAACAAAAAACTTGAAGTTCTTCAGAAACAAATTGCACTTGAAGATATCCAAAATGCAAAAACAAATATGCGGTTGCGCCGAGATAGTCAAGGCAACTATACTTATCAGTATGTAGCAGATGAGGATCAAGTACAATCAGCACAGAAGGATTTAAGAGATTCTCTTGAAGAATTAAGAAAACTTGCAAAAGAAGATGTATCTGATACTATTGATGAAGTGCAAGATAAATTACAAGATTTCTTTGATAAGGCGGCTGAGCTAAGTCAGACTTATTATGATGACCAAGAAGTTTTGCAAGAAAAATTACTTGAATTACAGGAAGAATATTTTGGTGAAGATGGTTATATCACTAAACTTGGTGTTGATTACAATACAATGCAAAGCCAGCTGATTGAATTAACGGGCGCAGAGTTTGGTAATCTTTTAACTGAGATGGGTGATAATCTAAAAGCTTTTCTTGGCCTTAATGGCGATGAAGCTAGTGATGATTCTGTTTGGGCAAGCATCCAAACTCTAATGGGCGAAGACGGCGCCATTTCTACATTGTTCGATGCTTTTGTTAATGAAGTTTATCAAAAGAATTTTGACAATATGGGGCAGCTCAATCAAGACTTCTTATTTGGTTCTGATACTGGATTAAGTCCTAGTTGGAATACTGCTCTCGGTCAAGTTGGTGAGAGCTATATGGATTTGACAAACAATGTAATCATTCCTGCAATGAATAGCATCGTTCAAGCAAATCAAGTTTATCAGCAAGACCTGCTTAATCTTCAATCTGTTGCTGGGGTAGTTTTCACTGATATTGCTAATGGTGTAGACTATGATATCGGACAGACTCAAGGATTAATTCAGACCAATGAAGCATTAATTCAGACTAAGGAAGCATTGATTCAGACAATGGAAGATGAAGGCAATGCGGCGGCATCCGTCTATAGTGAAATCCAATCTCTGGTAGATGCTTACCAAGAGGCTGAAGCAGCAGCTATTCAAGCTGCACAAGCAGCAAATGATTTTTGGATGGCTGCAACAGGCGCGAACGTTGTAAGCAGTCCTCCCAATTCAAGTCTTCCAAGTGGAACTGCTAGTCAAGTTCCAACTGGAATTAATAATAGTTCTGGTTCTGGTTCTAGTTCTGGAGGTGGCGGCGGTTCTAGTTCTGGAGGTGGCGGCGGCGCTAGTGGAGGAAGCGCTGGCGCAGCAAATACTTCTACCGGGGCCCCTGCATCTAATGCTAAAAATAGCTATAAAGTTGTTACTCAATTTGAGGGATATCAGAATGCTTATGATAGTAGCGGAAGACTAAGAGGAACAAATAAAAGTGGAAAATGGAAATATTTTGCAACTGGTGGATATACTGGTGAATGGGTAAATGGTAATAAAGAAGGCAAACTTGCTTTCTTGCATCAAAAGGAACTCGTTCTTAATAAAGATGACACCAAGAATACTTTAAGTGCAGTAAAGATTGCAAGAGATCTAATCAGCAGCCTGTCTAGTGTCGGTGGCAATTTACTTGATAAGTTAGCTTCTGGTAATACATTCAGAAATTTTGCTACAAATAGTAATTCTAGCACAAATCAAGATATTACTATTAATGCTACCTTTCCAGATGTACAATCTAGTCAAGAAATTGAAAAAGCATTTAATAATCTTGTTAATGCAGCAACACAAAGAGCGCAAAAGAACAGGAGAGCTTATTAATATAGAGGGGCGAAAGCCCCTTTATATTTTTATCTTTGGACGCTATTATATAATTTTATTTAAATATTTTTACACTTCTATTAGAAACTTTTAATAAACAGAGGGCGGCGCCAGGTGAGTGACACGGGTAAAGCAACTGCCGCCGCATAAAAAGGAGTAAACAATATGTCTAACATTGAACAGAATATTCTTGATTCAATATAGATTTTATTGAATAAAAGAGTTAGTCAATTGAATTTTGACCATACGGTTAGAGCTACTATTGTTTCTATTGAAGATTCCAGCATAGGTAAGTATTTGGTGAGATATCAGAATTCAAAATTCTACGCATATGCAAATCCAGATCAGTCATATGATGTAGATGACCAAGTATATGTTGAAATACCTTCTAGTGACTATGAAAAAACAAAGCTAATCGTTGGTTCAGTTAAAGAGCTAGGCACAAAATACATCGGTGCAGTTACAGCAGAAGGTAGAATGACTGTTGTTGGTAATAATCTACTTGCCAGTTCTGATACTGTGCAATTTTGTTCATATAACGGCGAACAAAAAAAGAATCTTCTTTCAGAAAATATTATTACTGTAGATCCTGTAGCTCTGTCTACTTACAAAAAATAGAAAAAATATATTCTTCTTGGAATGTCTGTAAAAACGTCTCTTCCTGCCGAACAACAGGTCGCCGGAGGAAATTATGGCATTATCGTTCAGGCGCAATATTACAACGCTGCCTACAAAAATCAAGAAGTTCAATCAGATGATGATTTAGTAACTAGAACTTATGTTCTTGATGTAAATAATATGCAAGGACAACCATACAAATACATAGTAAAAAATCGTCAATATACTATTTTTGCTATTGATGGAAACAATCTTAAATCAATTCAGAGCATTGAGGCCTTTTGTAATGGATTCCCTGTAACAAAAGAAAATCAACCTAATGATATTTTCTTATCAGATTTTGAATTAGAATTCATGGAGCCTCTTACTGAAACTGAATTAGAGGGCGGCTCGTTAAAAATTTTAACTCCAAATGGAGCTTATTTTAAATCAAGTAATGATGACACTATTTATCTTGAAGCAGAATTAAAGATAAAAGGTAAAAAGGTTAATTTTAATTCACAAAATGTTGATTTTTATTGGTTTATTAAAGATACAACAGTAACAAGTGCAGATAATGAGAATTTTTCAAGTTATGCGGGCGCAGGCTGGAGATGTCTTAACCAACATACAACTTATAATGGAGTGACTAAATTTACACCAGAGGGATATAGAAAAGATCTACGACCTACAATGGCGCCAAATGAGGTCAATACTTTTAAGTGTGTGGCTGTGACAAATAATACTACATTCTCTGGGACTATTGATATTGAGAATAAAGCTGCTACGAATTCTATTGAAATTGTATCTAGTGCAGGTACAAAGTTTTATTTTGATACTGGCGTTACTACATTAACATGCAATGTAATAACAGATGTTACAACGCCATTGGTTTATCATTGGGGGTACAGAAGTGCAGATGAAACTTTAGTTACAGTTGGAGATCAAAGTAAATCAATAGGAGTAAAAATTAGTGAAGCAACTAATCTTGTGACATATGAATGTACAGTAACTAGTGTTGGGACGTACATAGGCGCGGCCGCCATCACTCTTACCAATGGCATGTCAGAGAAAGAGTATACTCTTATCATTAATAATGGTACACAAGTATTTAAATATAATGAATATGGAGTAAGCCCTACTAACAAAGCTTCTGACGAGCCTATTACTGTTCCATCTCTCTCTTTTGATATTTATAATGACCAGGGACAAATTGTTACACCTAGATCTGATACAGAAAAAATCAAGATGTGCGATATTAAATGGGTTTGGCCCGATGAAGATTATACTATGCTTCAACACAAGACTTTTGATCTAGTAGATGATTTAGTCATTAATCCAACTAATAATGGTAATTTACTCCGTCATGTATTAAAAAATGCAGCTAATCTTACTTTTGAAATTAAAAATAGATATGATGCAGATGCCACTGATAATACAATTAGACTTGAAGTAAGTTTTCAAGGTCATAATCTCGTAGCTTCTACTAACTTTACTTTTGTTAAGGAAGGCGAGAGTGGAACAAACGGCACTAAGTATATCAGTAAAATAGTTCCTTTCAACGACAAGTATTAGAAAATTTATTTAGAGAATAATAATATTTATGGCTGGTATAGAGATATAGATAAAGTATATAACGCTGAAACAGGTGAAGAAAAGATTACAGAGAAATATAACTTTACAAGAATCTCAACTAACCAGCCATTAAAAGCACAATTGTGGGATGGAAACGCAACGCCGCTGTATGACTCTAGAACTAATATTACATTAGCTCCTGGATTAACTTGGGAAATGGTAGATATAGGAAGAGATACTACTCATAATGCAGAAATTTCTTCAAATGGTATACTCACCCCTAGATCATATAATAATGTCTCTACTGTTATAAAAACAACAATAGAAACCAATGAATTAAGTCAACAAGCTAAAAATTATTATGCTACCTATCCACTTGATATTGCACGAACCCCTAATTCAAACATTCATGCAATTGTTACTGGTGGGTTCAGAGAGTGTATGTATAATAATGATGGTACCCGAAGTTCTTTCAGCTCTAAGCCTTTTGAATTAAGGATTTTTAAAGATGGCGTAGAACAGATAGTTGACAATTCAAGAATTTCATGGTATACTAGTTGGTATACAAATAGGAAAAATACTCAGTTACAAGGGCAAAATGGAGTAGAAATTAATCCACCTTCAGTATACGATAGTGAAACTACTAATAATTATATTGTTGCTACTTATAGCGATAATGATGGGAATTATACTATTATATTATCAATTTATTTGTATTTGAATAGATATGGTCTTGCAGCAATGAATGATTGGGATGGAACATCAATCAAGATTAATGAAGAGGGCGACCAGTATATTCTTGCTCCTCAAATCGGCGCAGGTCAAAAAGATAGCTCAAATAGATTTACTGGTATTACTATGGGCAAGTCTTTTAATGCCAATGGTAACGGACAAAGAGAAATTGGTTTAATGGGATTTGCTAGTGGTCAAAGAAGTATTTTCCTAGATGCAGAAACAGGAAAAGCGCAATTTGGTTTGCCAGGACACGGACAAATTACTCTAGCTCCATACCACTACGGAGCGGCCCCCGCCGGTTCTATTTTCTCTTGGGGTTTTTATAATCATGATACTACAGGAAGACCTGTATCTGAAGCTGAATCCGGTTTATTAATTGATCTAGAAACACCAAGTATTAGATTTGGTTCTGGAGATTTTGAAGTAGATGCAAAAGGTCATCTCACAGCAAAAGGTGGAGGAACTATTGCAGGTTGGAAAATCAGTGATGACAGTTTAAGTTCTCAAGATAAAAATACTACATTATATTCTAAAGGAACTGGAGAAAATGTAGAGAGAATCGCCGTTGGCAAGCAAAAATTCGTAATTTATGCAGATGGTTCTTTTAAGGCGGCCAATAATGATTTTAAGGTAGACAAAACAGGTAAAATTACTTCTACTTCTGGTACTATTGGCGGTTGGAATATTAGTAAGACCGAGTTAAAAGGTGGAAATGTAACATTAAAGTCTAGTGGAGAAATTAATGTTAATAATGCTTTTATTGTGCATAATAATGGTTCTTTTGAGGCTGCTAATAATAATTTTAAAGTAAATAGCAATGGTAAAATTACTTCTACTTCTGGTACTATTGGCGGTTGGAATATTGGTACAAATGAATTATCTGGAGGTAGTACAACTCTTAATTCAAATGGTACAATTACTTGTCGAGAGCTAATTGCAGTAACGACTGGTAAGATTGGTGGTTGGGCAATTAGGCCTAATAGTTTAAGCAACAACAGTATTTCTATTGACGCTTCAAATGGAATTAGCTGTGGAAGCAATTGGAGTATCAGTAATGCAGGAAAAGCAAATTTCAACGATATTACCGCTAAGAGTAATTTTACTATTGGTGATGGTGCTAATTCATGGACTGGTGGCGCTTATGGTGGGGCTATGAATTTGGTGAATGGAATGTTAGGTAAGACTGGTAATATAGTAAGTGCTGCTAATGGACTTAAATATGCAGCAGGGCAATTAATGTGCGGGACTGTACTTGCAGATGATGGTCATACTACTTTAGCAGAATATATTCCAAATCTAGTTGTTGATAATCTTGTTGCCCGAAAAAGTCTAACTGTAGAAGGAAAATGGGCTTTCAAAGGTGGTGGATATTTTTATGAGGATTTTGCTGTGTTTGCTGACGCAGCTTTTGGTAAAAAAGTTTCCATTACTGGAGATTTAGTAGTTGGAGGTCAGAAGGGAAAAACTGTGAGAGTTGTTTTTTCTGACAATACTTGGCTCGAATTCATTAATGGAGTTCTTACTGGCGGAAAAGATCATAATGGCAATTATATTAATTAAGGAGTAAAGTATGGCTGATGAAAATAGTTGGAATAGTCAATATGGTAGAAGAACTGGCGAGGGCGCCATTGCTTGGGGATTAAATAGATTGGGCCAGTATGAATACAGTATGGAAGGCTCAAGGAACGGTTCAGATGGTACAATGGATTGTTCTGGATTCGTTGGTACGGCATATGGATTCACTACAATTGCAACACCAGGAATGGATGCTGTTTATACTTCTCATGGCTTTCAAAATATGGGAATGCTATCTGCTTCTCAGTTAAAACATGGAGATGTAATTGTAAATCCAGATGCAGGAGGAGATGGACACACTGTTATTGTTTATCGAGATGGTAGTACAACTTTTTTGCAGATGCATGGGCCAAATGGTGCATCTGGGCCAGATCTTTCGGGCTGGTCTGGTTGGAATGCTTCGGGAAATTTTGTACTTAGACCTTTAGATGGCGTATTTATTGACCATTTTGAAAGGAATTAAATATGACACAAGATAAAACAACTTTAAATATTAGTATTTTAAAACAAACAATTTCTTTAGCTATTCAAGATAGTAATCTTCCTGTTGGAGTAGTACAGATTGTACTTGAAAATATTCTTAATGAGATTTCTACTATTGCTCAACAACAACTTGAAAAGGAGTATTCAGAATATAAAAAAGAGCAAAATGAAGATGTTGTACATGACAACTCTAAATCAGTTAAAGAAATTGTTACATAGGGCGAGGATTAAATCATCGCCCTCTTTTTTGTTGGTCTAAAATGTTATATTCTTTTTCTGCACTTTTCATTGTCTATATAATGAAAAGTGAGGTATCGTTCAATGTAGATGCTTATAGAATATTTAGGCTCCTTGTCTGCTGGAGCTGTACTCGGTTGGGTTGTAGCTATTATTCTAGCAGCTATTGCTATCTATAAGTGTATAGAAGCCTACCGTAAAGCTAGAAACAAATATGATGCTACTCAAGAGCAGTCAGAAAACAATGAACATGAAATTAAAAATATTCGTAATGATATGACTATTATGAAACAAGAGTCAGATGAAAAATTTGAAAAACTTCATAATCAAGATGTAGAAATTCTTGGAAAATTAGATGAAATATCTGATTTTATGGTAAAAACACATGATTATCAAAAGAAAAAAGATATTCATGATTTAAAAGATAGAATAGAGAAGAGCTTCAGAGCTTATCAAAAGAGGGCAGAGATAAACAACGGAAAAGCTTTTTTAACATAGAATGAGTTAGAAAGCTTCGAAGGACTTATTGAATCATACGAAGCTGCGGGTGGGAATTCGTTCGTCCATACAAATATTAAACCTGCTATTTTAACTTGGTAGGTAGTTTCTGAAGAGGAATTTATAAGGATTATGCAGGCGGACACAGATGAGAAGCGCCCTTAATCTAAATGAGTTAAAAGGAGGAGTTGGGATATGTTGTATCCCCCAATAATTAGTTACTCCGCTCCTGCGTTCAATTATAAATAGAGAATAAGAGTTTATTTTGCTATATCTACTTACAATTCATTAGGAGATATAGCGCAGGCGCAGGTGTTAGTGAGATACCAAAAAAACAATGCAAATGCACTAGATACGGATAAGTATCCAAATAAAATTAAATGTTGTTCAATTACAGAAACGACTCCAGCTCAAGATGCTGCAATAGCTTCAACAGCTGCACGTTATTATATTGAGATAGAGCCAACAGATCTAATAACCGGCGGTTTTGAACCAGATACTATTTATAAAGTTCAATTACGTTTTAGCACAAAGTCTTGGAGTGCTTACACATCTGCCACGAATTTAGCAAGCGCCGCCTCTGAGTGGTCTACTGTTTGTCTATTGAAACCTATTGAAATTCCTGCTTTTTATATTATAGAATTAGGTGGAGTAGATACAGCTACAACGGGCAAGGAAGTTTCTATCACATATTCTAATCTAGAGCCGATTTTTACTGGCGTGTATGTCCCAGTGAATCAATCTGAAAGTCTTCGCAATTGGAGAATGAGATTATATAATGAATCAAAATCATCCTTACTTGCTGATACAGGTTTTCAATCAGCCAATACTTATGAATCTGATGCTGGGCGAATTTCTTTTACTGCTCAACTAGAATATAGGATGTCTAATAATCTCAGGTATCATTTAGTATTCGATATTGAGACGAAGAATGGGTATACTGAAAGTAAAGATTATATATTTACTGCTATGTCTTTTCTTTCTGGAACATTAAATGCTCAATTGAATCTTCAGATAGATGAAGAAGACGGCTTTGCAAAAGTAAATCTAGTCGGTAATGGAGATGTTGTTCATACTAGTGTTACTTTAAGACGGACTTCATCAAAGAGCAATTTTTTGGTCTGGGAAGATATAGCAAATAAAACTTTTGATAATGCAACTCTAGATTGGGAATTTAATGATTTTACAATAGAGTCTGGTATTTTTTATAGGTACGCCGCCCAAAGTCGCGATAACCGGGGCCGCCGTAGCTCTTCGATTATGTCTACTATTGAAATGGGCGAGTTTGATGATGCATTCCTCACAGAGAGTAATAATGAAGATGGAAAAGTTGTACAGTTAAAAATTCGGTATGACATGAATATTTCCAATACAGCAGTAAATGTTGGAGAAGCAAAAACAGATACAATTGGTTCAAAATATCCATATGTAAGAAGAAACGGCAATATGTATTATCATAGTTTCCCTTTCTCTTTCTTAATTACTACATATATGGATAATAACCACTATTTTGCAACAGAAGCAGAAATTAGAGATAATCAGGTTGATAGATATGCTCAGGCCCATGGCGCTCATTCTCTTGAAGTTTATAGCGGTAGATATGATTATACTTATGAACGTCAATTTAGAGAAAAAGTAGAAGCCTTCTTGTATAACATGAAGCCAAAAATTTTTAGATCTCTAACAGAAGGTAATTTATTAATTAAACTAATGAATATTACCCTGACGCCAAAAACGGAACTTGGTAGATTACTTTATTCTGTAGATGCTACTGCTATTGAAATTGATGATGCCACATTGAAGAATTTTGATAAGTATGGTATTCAAACTATTGGTACATATAATCCGAATATTACTTTTGATGAAGTAAAAATTGGCCAATTAAATAGATACAGCAGAATTTGGAGTGAAGATGGGAAAGATCTTGATACAGCAGAGGATTATTGGCCAGCTGGTTATAATTTAATGGGTACAACAGGAGAGTCATCTTCTATTCCGAATATTAAAAGTATGTTTCACTGGGGGCAGGCAATTAACGATGTTGTTGTAGATGATTTCTACCTTTCATATTTAAAGATTGAAGTAAATTCACCACCATATATGATTAAAAATGTAAATAATACTCTTACCCCTCTTGACGATCTTCCTCCAACAGAAGATGTACCAGATGGAGAAACGATACTTGGAACGCTTGTAAATATATGTGGCACGACTGTTGTAATTGAGTATCCAAATACAATATATGAAATGAAAGGCGAGAACATTCATATTACTTCAAGCGATGTTATTATTCCATTAAAAGATACAAAAATGACGGTCGATTTTGTCATTAATCTATCTGAAAGTAATGATACTAGTACAGTTGCTACTACATTGATTTATAAAACAATTAATGGGCAGTTAGTTGGGCCATTCAATAGTAGAACAAGTCTTTACACAAGAATTTATCAAAGATATTATCTTGATTTATATCAATCTAAAGCTGTTGAAGCTCCTTATTATACGAAGATGCAGACTTTATATAATGTCGATATAGAATGTGATCCGAATGTTGTTCTATATGTGTCAACGAATGGTAATACTAAGACTTCTAGAATGTTAGTTGATGAAACTGGATCATTGACTATTGATCCTGGACAAGATAGTGGCTATATTACTGAATTATATTTTTATGGTAGGAACATAGAAAATAGATTCTTAAAAGATAGGGGCGGCGCCAGACCTAATGATCCTATGCACCTAGATAAATACACCGATTCAGAGGGCGTACATATTTATTTTAATGGAGCATGGTATCTAGGAACACCACAAGATAATGGAACAAGTTATGATATAGCTTGTCAAATTCCAGCGCTAGTCAATTATCAAATACAAGCAGTTAAAGGGGTGTACTGATGCTAGGAAGGATGGCTATATATGAAAGAGAATTTTTTACAAGATAAAGTCTTTTTACAACAGCTAGATAGCTTGCGTATAAAAGAGCAATTTGTAAAATTAACTGTCCTTTCTTGGGCTGAGGAACCTATTGCAGAAATACAAGGAAAAGCCATCTCAGGATCTTTAAATCTAGATGGCTCTTCTTCTGTGCGTAGGACGGCTAGTTTTACAATGTTTGCAGAGGAAAAAGATAATGATTTGTCTCATATAGATCAAGATTTATCAATCAATAGAAAAGTGAAACTGGAAATTGGTTTTACTAATACAGTTCCTACCTATATGTATGATACAATAGATGACAAGAAAAGAATTACCCATCACTTTGTAGATTATAAAGAAAAATATGGAGACATTGTTTGGTTTCCTCTTGGAATTTATGTCATTTTTGATCCAAGTATTTCTCATCAAGTATCACAGGGCGCCACAATCTCTTTAACACTAAAAGATAAAATGTGTTTACTGAATGGCGATGCCGGTGGGGTAATTCCTGCGTCTGTTACGTTTTCTGAGAGAGAAGATTCGAATGGAGATATTGAGAATCCATTAATGTATCAGATTATTTTTGAAGTCGTGAATCATTTTGGGGCGGAGGACGCTTCGAAGATCATTATATCTGATGTTGATGAGCAAATTAAGCAGGTAATGAAATATGTTGGAAATACTCCAATTTATTATCTTGAAAGTGCAGCAGGAACCTAGACCAGTAGAAAGTTCTTTCTAGATAGAGACGAGGCGGTAGCAGCGGCCGCCGCAACTGGACAAAAAGAAGAAGATATTAAAACATATGAATATGGTGATGACATTGGTTTTGTTATGACTGATTTCGTATATCCAGGTGAATTAATTTGTGATCCAGGAGATACTGTTACAGATGTACTTGATAAAATTATAGAAGTAATTGGTAATTATGAATACTTTTATGATGTGTATGGATATTTTCATTTTCAAGAAATTAAGAATTATTTAAATACAACTTATACTACTACTGTATTAGATAATTTAAATCAAACACCTGGCTATACAGTAGATTTTTCAAGCGGTAAATCTGTTTATAGTTTTGATGGTACTCAAAAAATAACAGCAACAACTAATGCACCTAAATATAGCAACGTAAAGAATGATTTTATGGTTTGGGGTGTTAGGAAGAGCGCAGACGGGGAGACAGAAATACCTATTCGTTACCATTTAGCTATTGATAAAAAGCCATAGATAGGTCAAGAGCATTATGTAAATTTCTATGAAGATGAATATGGAATCACAAGAGCGGGAGCAGAATTTACATTTACTTATAATAATTTTTCTGAATTACCAGAAAAAGGAGCAGACAATACTCTTTATATAATTGGTAAACTTAATGATAGACAATTTTATCGTTGGACAAAAGAAAGAGGTTATTACCAAGTAACAAAAGATAGTTGCACTGTCACTACTGTTGATTGGAGAGAGGAACTCTATTATGAAGGAGTTGAAAATCAAGATACGGGCGGTGACTATCCATATTATTTTACTGAGCTTTTGAATGAATGGCCTAAGCTCTTTAATTTAAAGACGCAACAATTTTATGATAGTGTAAAAGAAGATCCAAGTAGTATTGATTTTTGGTTAGATATAATTGATGATGATGCAGCAGTTGGCGAGTACAGTGTAGATAATATTGGGCGGCGCAGCACGGTAGTATCATAGGACAAGATCAATTGTGTATTTGAACAAGAAGTACCAGATTTAGTATTTATTGATATAACCCAAAGTGCAGAAAAGATACAAGAAGAAAAGAAAGCTTGTGATGCAATGAGACAAGATTGGGTGCAGGTTGATGAGACTATTTATAGTCTTCTTTCTATTGGCGGAAGTCAGAATTCTTGTTACGAAAGAATCTGTGATATGTTGTATCAATATACAAATATGAATGAATCTATTACTATCTCCGCATTACCAATTTATTACTTGGAGCCAAACACACGTATAACAGTGCAAGATGACGCAGCGGGTATCAGTGGGGATTATATTATTTCTTCAATTTCACTTCCTCTTGATGTGGAATCTACTATGAACCTAAGTTGTTATCGAGCATTGTCTAAGATTTAAAGGAGTTAAAAGGTGAGTTACAAAATTGGCCAGATTAGAAGAAATGTTTCTACTTCCTATCTTACCGATCAAGCATGGACAGCCGCCTCTGTAAAAACTCTTGGATACGCAGAGCGGCAGTTTAATGATTTTGCTATTCAGATAGGAAATGATGGGACTTTTAATTCTAATTATACATATTATTTAAGATTTAGTATAAAACGCATAGCTTCAGATGATTCTCGTTTCACAGACTATGCAATGACAAAAGATGCTAATGATCCTAGAGAATTAAATATTAAACTTCAGTTATTTAAACATGATGGTTCTGAATCTAATGGAGAATATGAAAGAGGTTCTTATCAAGTAATTGAGAGCGGTATCGCAATAGAACCTTACATTAAGGGAGAAAATTCTGAATATTTTTCTCATGAAGTTATTTTTACTCCTAATTCTTCTTATCCTTATTTAGGTTTTGTTCTTTCAAGGACGACTTATGATTATTTGGGTGGTATACCAAGAGATGATGTAAGATCTAGTATTAATTTAGATGATAGAGGAGATTTAGCAATAGTAAATAATGTTCTACCAGTAGTAAATGCCGATAAGATTGGTGTTCAGACGCGCCCAGGTGCTTTAATTTGCATTAATAGAGAACCAATAAGAGTGGGACGAACTGGAACTTATGAATTAAATAATGGAACTACAATTAGTTATGTTGGATTTGCAGGGCCAAATGGTTCTACAACTGACAATATTGATCAATTCTTGCTAGATTATGCATACAATGATGACTAAGGAGGATTAACAGATGGCGCTAGGCTTTAGTTTTTATGGAGGCAAGTCTGGTGCGTCTTACAGATTAGTCGAACACTTTGATAGTGTTAAGGATATGGTAGACGCATTCCAGAAGGGCGGTTCCTATAATAAAGTAAATTATGGTGAATATGTCATCATTGATACAATTATTAACAAGAATCGTTACAATAGCCCAGAGAATGGCATTATTTATAGAAGGGGATTAAATTATCTTGAAAATTTTAATCCTAATGGTATTGGTTTAAATAAAGATAACACCGTTACTCCAGAAGATGTAGATGCTTCTGGCAGTAAGAAGTATTATATTGTCACAACAGATAAAGATGGAAACAATATAACCACCTTCAATAAAGAACAGTATTTATCAGATTTAAAAGGTTTCATTATTAATCCAGGTGGCGGCGCAGAGTACATTGGGCAGATCGTTGGTCCGCAAGGTAAATCTACTGCATTATCATTTTTAGATTGGAATTCATTTTTAAAAGAATATCAGTCAGAGAACGCAGGCATCGGAGAAAAAGGAAGCATCGAGGCAGCGCCCGCCCCAGCAGCCACATTTGACGAGAACGGGGATGTAAAAGAATCTGAAATTCTTGATGTAATCCAATATGGATATGTAAATCTTCTTGATGAAGATGGTAATATTGTCGGCGCACATATCTCAATTCAGATTCCTTCATCTGTATTTAAGTATCATGCAGAAAGTATAGAACCTTATGAGACTGGATACGCGACATATGATGAAGCTACGAATAGTTGGAATTATGCAAATTTAATTAGTGAAGATAATATTTCTAAAACTCATCCTTACTATTGGCAGTATGATATTAAAGTTCCAAAAGGAATTAAAGGACAAGATTTAGAGCAATTTGATATCGAAAAGACGGGGCGGCTCATTGATGAGAACAATGTAGACCAGAGTGATCATAATTATCAATATTATTATATAACTAGAAATTATGATAAAAAGGCTGATGGCAAAACCACTAAAACATACATTGATAGTTATGAAAGAAGTATTTTCAAGATCACTAATAATGGCAGCATACCTAAGTATAACCAGTTAGGAAGATCTAAAGCGTATAAACTTGGAGATAGGGTCGCCGCCAATGGTCTGGCTAATGGATTATGCCTACAATGCATGAGAAGTGGCACAACAAGTAGTACAGATTTAGTATTAAGTAAAAAGAAAGAAAATGATTCAATAGTAGATGGAACGGCTCTTTGGATTGTTGTTAGTGACCAAATTCAAGAGCCAAATCTCTTAACTATTCATTATACTCATGGAGATAATGATGAAGTAAAAATTAGAGTTCTTGATAATATTATTTGTGACGATAAAGATGGTAGAATTTATGTAAAGTACTCTGATCTTGATTCTCTTGTTTACATTGGGCAGAATCAGAGTATTTTAAAAGTAGATTATATTGATACCCCTTGGGTTGATGGTAAAGGTGTATCTCATACTATTGATAGATTAAGGATCACTTATAATACTTATAATTATAATAACAATGGTGATATTATCTATGATAGTGATTATTCTCTTGATGCAAATGGAAATTTAGTATATCCAACAACAGATAAAGACGGTCATAACGTCATGTTTGTTGATGAGCAATTTAAATTTGTTGACAGAATTGAAACAAATACAAATCAAGATGTAATTGCTTATTATAATGACGGTACATCTAGTGTTCTCGGTTCTCTAAAAAATATTGATAGAATCTATCTTGAAAACGAAGGTAATCTTGGAAAGAACAAATATTTTACTGCTGAGTATAATACAAAAGATGTTGATGGGAATGCAGAGACAAAGAGATTGTCTACAAATCCATTAAGCTCTATTGTTTCGATTCAACAGTATGGTGATAATATTATTGCTCTGTACAGCGATCCTGATGTAAGAAAGAAATTATATAAAGCAGATTCAGATTATGCTATTACAAATACTGCTTTTACTATACCAGGGTATACTAATACAACTGGTGATGATGATGGTAAGGGCAATCTTTACTGGATCAATTTAGGTTCTATTTACAAGAGTAATCATGTATTTGGGAACTTCTCTTCTCTTGATGAATTGAAAACTGAGTATCCTTATGGTCTTGAAAAAGATAAAAATGGTAACTTAGTAGAGAATCAGAAAGATCATGCTGGATGGATTGCAACAGTACAAGATGCAGATAAGAATATCTCAATGTACGCTTTTGATTATAAAACCTCAACTTGGTATAAGATGCAAGATTTAAACGCGAGTGCAATTAATCCTGCTTTTACTCTAGTTGTAGATAAGGCGGCGGACGCTAATAATGCTACTCCATCAGTAGATGCAAATGGACTACTAAATGTAGGTGGTTATTGGTTCGTAGTAAAGGAGCGTGAAGACTAATGAAAGAAGGAGCAGTTTATCAAATTAAAGGCCCTTTCAAATCTGGGAAAAATGTTTTAAGTGACATTTATAGCAAAGAAGGCGCGACTGGCGCACAACGTATCAGATTTGGAATTTCATTAGATGAGAAAGATTGGTTGCCCCTTGCTCGTACATTTTCTTTTACTGTGACAGGACTTGGTTCTCCTGTCACAGTACTGATGGGGCGGTCGCATATTTATGAGATTGATGATAGTGTTTATGTAAGTAGTATTGCTTTCAATCAAGATGCTCCAGAAAGTACTAAAGTAAATTTCATTGTTTGTGAATGAGAAAAAGGAGAATTAAATGGCTACAGTACAAACAATTAAGGGATCGCGCAAGAAGATTGGCGCCTCTAGTTATGATGTATTTATTCCATTTGGAACAGACGGCAGTTATGTAGATATGCTTAGTGGATTGTCGCTTGAGAGAGAATTAAAGCTGGGCGGCGATCATGGAACATCTATTCTAGAGAATGAAGATGGAAGTTTCTAGATTAGTGAGAAGTATGCACCTGCCGCCGCCACTGTTTCTTATTATAGGGTAGATACAAATATCAATTCTGATGCTGATACTATTGTTCAAAAATTGTATTGGATTGATTAGAATGGGCAAAGTAGTTTAAAGAAAACAAAAACAATTTCTATTATAGAAGAAACTAATGGGTTCAATATTCAGGAGGTGTTATCGTGAGCGCTTGGCCAGAGGAAACTCTTACAGTAAAGCAGATTCAAAATTATCTTGACCTGCAAAGAAGAGCTGAAAATCTTCTGAAAAGAAAAACTATTATTGATGATAATTTAAAAAATGATTTTTTTAATGGTAATGCTCCTGCGAACCATACAAATGCTATTTATAGTCCTGGTTCGGTTTGGTTTATTACTATTGATTCGGAGGGCTAATTATGGCGAGTTTAAAAAGTGAAATTGAGGAACTTGAAGGAATCCAGTATATTGCAAGAGAAGCAGCAGATCCTAATGCTGAAAAAAAGACTCCTGCTAATGTAGAAGGGATGACTTTTAAACCTGGTTCTGTATGGTTTGTTATTTCAGATGTAAAAGAAGAATGAGATAAGAGGAGATTTAAAATGGCGAAAATGATTGTAGGTATCTCTGTATACCAGTCTGATGGAGGATGGTCTGAAATATATCCTTTAGTTGGTTCACAGGGACAACAAATTACACTGCCAGCAGCCAGTGATACAGTAGCTGGTATTATTAAAGCATACAATGCAACAGGAAATAATACAAATGGCACAATGACGCAAAAAGCAATTACCAGTGCTATTCAAACTGCTATTGCTAATATTAATTTTCCTACGGCGACGAATGCTTCTTCAACTGTAGCAGGTATTGCTAAATTATATGATACAACTGGTAATAATATAGATGGCGCGATGACTCAGAAGGCAGTTCAGCAAGCTATTAATAACATTCCTAGTGTTAAACAGGCATCGAGTACTGTGGCTGGTGTGGCTAGATTATATGATTCCACAGGTAACAACACTAATGGCGCAATGACTCAGGCCGCCGTAACAAATGCACTTAATAATCTGGATACTTCTTCTTTTGATACTGTTGTTGTAAATAGCACAAATCTTAAAGCTAATAGCGCTAATGGTACTACTATTACTTTTGTTCAAGGAAATAATGTCAATATTAGTGCTAATGCGGCCAATAATAGAATTACTATTTCTGCTACAGACACGACTTATCCTGTAGCGAGCACTACTAAAAATGGTCTAATGACATCAGATGATAAAATTAATCTGAATAATCTTAGTGTACAAGTTGCACAATTGCCAATCGGAAATAGTATAGTTTCTATTGCTACAAAGGATTGGTCTAGTAGTGTTCAAGCAGTGAATGGCGTTGGCTATTATACTTGCACAAAGAGTTTAAGTACGTTGAAAGATGACCATCCAGTTATTTATTTGGGGGCGAGTGGTAGTAATATTATCCCGACAGAAGCAGAAGAAGCTGCCTATGGCAATATCAATTATGTGACTGTTGATACTAGTGCTAAAACGATAAAGTTTTATGCAAAAGCAGTTCCTAATACAGCTCTTACTATATTAGTAAAGAATTGTATAAATGGTAATTAAGAAAGGAACGTTTTGATATGGCAGAAACTTTAGCAATTTTAAGAAAAAAGATTAATTTAACAAGAGGAAAAAATATTGAACTTGTAGCATGGTCAAGTGGAACTGATAAACAGATTGCGGCTATGGTGCAAGGGTATTATGATGGAGATGTTACTCTTGATCAAATTTAGAGTGTGTGGAAAGTTGGAGATGTAAGAAATGTTTCTCTAAGCGCAATGGCGGCGACGGGTGTTGGAGAATCACATCGAGCGCAAACTGTACAACTTGCTATTGCTGATTTTAATCATGATGATTTAACTACTGCTATTGGAGATAAAACAAAGGCTCTTATTACTTGGACACAAAAAGATTGCTTAAGAGCTGCAAATGTATCTGATACAGGTGGTTCGAGTGATAGTGAACGTGGATATATGAATAGTAGCAATACTAATACCAATGGATGGCGAGGTTGTACTAGACGAACTTGGTGTAACAATGTTTATTTAAAAGCTTTACCTGCTAATTTACAAGCACTTATTAAGCCAGTAAATAAAAAATCTGGTACAGGTGGCGGTTCTTCAAGTGGAACTGAAACAACTTCAGATTCAATCTTCCTTGGCTCAGAAATAGAGATTTTCGGTTCTGCTACATATTCTGTCGCTGGATAGGGAAGTCAGTATACCTATTATAAGACAGCGGCTAACAGGAACAAGCTTCCGAGGTGGAGTTCCAACGTCTCTAGTGGTTCCTGGTGGGAGCGTTCTCCTCGCAGTGGCCACAGCGATGCCTTCTGCTTGGTCGACGACATCGGGATTGCCTACTACAACGACGCCAACGTTGCTCGTGGTCTTGCTCCGTTCGGCTGCTTCTGATGTGTATTAATCTTGAATTTGTGAAAAATTTTTTGTACAATAAGATAAGAAAAGTCAAAGTATCCCATATCTTTGATTGGGCAAAAATGGATATGGGATATCTTATATTTTTCAGAGTAAAAAGGAGAAGTTTATATGGCTGAAACATTGGCTGATCTGGTTCGTTGTGCGCCAGTTAAGACAGTAATTTTGTCAATTGGATTATCTAAATCTGATAGTGCTTATGCAGGAAAAACTGTTACTGTAAAAAATGAGAGCGGAAGTACCATAGGTTCTGCTACTCTAGATTCAAATTATAAATGTACTATCGTTGTAACAGAGATAGGTACAATGACCGCATCTGTTACAAATACTAGCGGTAAAACTGTTAGTAAAAGTTTTGTATTATCGAAAAGTGATCTTAATACAACTGTTTCTATTACTATTTCACTTGCACCAGATATGGTAGCTTGGTCAAGTGCAACAGATGATCAGATTGTAGACATTGTAAATGCTTATTATGATGGAACACTTACTCTAGATCAAATAAAAGCAGTATGGAAAGTTGGAGACACTAGATCAATTTCACTTGGTGCAATGTCAACTTCAGGTACTGGCGCAGTAAGTAAAGAGAGCTGGCTTGTAGGAGAATCGCACCGCGCCCAGACAGTAGAAATTACTATTGCAGATTTTGATCATGATACATTATCAACTGCAACTGGCGGAAAGACTAAAGCACTTTTAACTTGGACGCAGAAAAACTGTTTAAGAGATGCAAAGGTATCTGATACAAGTGGTTCGTTTAATGGTGAAAATGGATATATGAATAGTAGTAGTACTAACTTTGGTAGCTGGAATGGTTGTGCTAGAAGAAAATGGTGTAATGGTGCTTACTATGATGCATTTCCAAGTAAGTTAAAAGGGTTATTGAAGCAAGTTAATAAACAGACTTGTCAATCATATAGTTCTTCTACATTACAGACAAGCAAAGATTATATTTTCTTAGCTTCTGAGTGGGAGATTCTTGGCAGTAGATCATATGCAGTGGCACAAGAAGGAACGCAATATTCTTACTACACTACTACAGCAAATAGATATAAGCTTCCGAAGTGGTCTTCTAACTACTCTAGTGGTATCTGGTGGGAGCGTTCTCCTGGCAGTGGCTACGACGATCGCTTCTGCGTGGTCTACGACAGCGGGGGTGACTTCTACGACGTCGCCGGCTACTCTCGTGGTCTTGCTCCGTTCGGCTGCTTCTGATGTGTATTACATACACACAACCATCCATGTTTTAAATAGAAAGAGGAAAATATGTCAGTACCAAAAAGTTAGAAAAAACAATCTAGCGTTGAATATATAGAAGTGAAGTTAATTAGTTTTAATGAAAGTGAAAACCGGTATATTCCCTTTTTTACTGAATATCTGTGTAAGTTAGCCGCAGAAGCTTTTAGGTTTAGTTAATTAGGGTAAATTAGCCCCAGAAGATGTAAAAGCCTCCCATCGTTCTTGGATGGGGCAGGCGTCAAAATTTCATAATTATAAAGCAATTTATAACGCAGACAAATAGATACGGAGGCTTATAGATGACTACGACAGAACAAATCTTTCAGGCGATTGCTGCTGTGTCTGAGAAAGTAAATGATATGAGTGGAAAACTTGATGAAGCATTTAGACTGCTTCATGATGAAAATGCAGCTAATATTAGTTATCTTGCAATGATGACAGAAAATGATTTACCGACAACAGAGGAAGGAAGTAAACAGTAATGGAGCATAGCAAGAATTTTAACTTAGTAAAGAAATACTATGACAGGAATCTCTGGACTAAAAAGATGGTATATAACGCCGTTGGAAGATGGATTACAGCAGATGAATATAAAGAGATTACTTCTGAAGATTATGTGGCGGCGCAGTGATGCGTCGCCCCTTTTCTTTTTGGACAAGTTTAGTCAAGCGTATAGAGTCGTTTTTAAAAACAAAAAGATGGGTTTAAGGAATATTATCTTTTATTTTTCTAGGAGGAAAATATAAAATGACTACACTTCAAGGACGATATGGGCAAGTACTTGGGCCATTTTCGGCTGGTGCTGATTTATTAGCGCCGGGTGGAGCAATAGATAAACAAACCCCCGAATCAACTCCTCCTGTAATTTATAAACTTGGCATCATTGCTCCAGAGGGAACAAAAGTTCAGATTAATGAAACGTTAGCAACTATATCTCATTTTGGGGTATTAGAACTAGATGAAGTAGTAAATGTAAGAAAACTTATTTTCCCAAACGGCGCAGGTGATGATGTAATCATAGATTACATTTATTAAAAAGAAGGGAGTGTAATCTATGGGTTCATTCTATGGCGGCGGGGGTGGGAGCACTGGCTCTAGTGTAACAACGGATTATAATAAAATACAGAATGCACCTATAACCAATGTAGGAACAAAAACATTAGGTAACTTTGTAGTAGTGTCACAATTAAATGAGGGGCATTATAATTTAACTGGTTATTACAAAATTGATTCAAATGATACAGTTCATTATATAGATGCACCACTAGATCTCTTAATCTACAAGGATACTAAAACTGGGTACAAGGCAATTCAGTATTTTACTACCGAAGATGGAATTATATACTTAAACACCCATATATATGATGGAATTAATTGTGTCAAAGAAGACAAAATTGATTTAACAGATAAGTCTCAAAAATGGGACGAGTTTTAATTTATTAAAGAAAGGGATATTTTATGGCAGACGTATTATTTAAAAAGGGCTTGCAGGCGGGCTATGAGGGTCTTACTCCAAAAGTTGCAACTACTTTTTATTATACAACAGATGAAAAGAATCTCTATTTAGGTGACGTAAAAATTAGCAACGCAAAGGATCTTGAAGCGGCTATTAAGCGTATTACAACCAATGAGACAAATATTAAAGCTCTTCAGGATTTAACAAAAAAGCTTGATGGCGATGCTACAGTTGATGGTTCTGTAAGAAACCTCCTTTATCAAGCTGCACTTCTTTTTGCGGATGTAGCTACTAGTGGTGCGGCCGCCGATGTTAGTATTGCCGATGCTGGTGATTATTATGTCGCAACTAATGTAGAAGATGCTCTTGATGAGATTGCTACTAAGATTTCTAATGCAAGCACCGCAAGTAAGGTCACGGTAACAAAAGCTGTTGGTGGCGAAGCAGATACTTTCACAGCTAAATATACAATTAAGCAGGGCGACGTTGAAATTGGTACAATTGATATCGCTAAAGATATGGTTGCTACATCTGGCGAACTTGTAACTACTGATGGCGAGGGTAATCCTGGTTCTTTCATTAAGATGACAATTGCCAATGGCACGCCATTCTATATTAATGTTGCTGATCTGATTGAATATAATTCTGTAGCTGATACAGATGAAATCACTCTGACAGATACTAATCATACAATTACAGCAACAGTAAAAGCAATTAGCGGAGCTAAACTGACTGATGGTACTGTTACTAAGGCAAAACTTGATACTGCTGTTCAGAGTTCTCTGGATAAGGCAGATAGTGCACTTCAGGCTAGTGATAAAACTGAACTTACAGCTGCTACTAAGAAGGCGCAGGATGCTGCTGATGCGGCGCAGGCAGGTGTTAATGCACTTAAAGGCGTCGTTGGTACCGCTAAAACAGAAACCGAAGCCGCAACAGGTATCTTCAAAAAGATTGATGATGCTGTAACCACACAGGCTAGTAAGGATTCTACACAGGATACAAAGATTGAAGCATTAGAGAAAGCTGTTGGTGAAGGCGGTTCTGTAGATGAGAAAATTACTGCAGCTGTTAATGCTCTTGATACTGCTGATGTTGCTACCGCAGTTGTTGATACTGAGGATACGACAAAAGTTGGTATCTATGGTGTAAAAGAGACAGATGGTATCATTGCTCAGGGTGCTAAGATCGCTGATGTTGATGCCGCAGGCACAGCGGCAAAAGTTAAGACAGCTCTCGAAGGTGGAGATACTGATACTGCTGAATCTAAGACAATTGCAGGTGCTAAGAAGTACGCAGATAGGCTGATCGAAGAATCCTTAACTTGGGGATCTTTTTAATTTAATCTGATTTAAATATTATATAGAAGGGGCGCGGCTCGCTTAATGCGGTCCGCCCACTCTTTTTGTATGGACAGTCAGAGACGCATATGAAGGGGGATAAATATTTTGAGTCTATTCAAAATTTTCAAAGGTAAAGCCGTAAATCTTCCTACCGATATGCACGATGGATATGCTTATTTCACAACAGATGATGGAAAATTTTATATTGATGCCTTAGTAGATGGAATATTGAAACGTACTCTAATCAATCCTACTGCTGATACCACTGGTAAAGTAAAAAGTGCTACGACAGCAGAATGGGCGCAACAGACCTCATTAACAAGTGAAAAAGATGTCATCTATGTGTATACCGACCATCAAACCGATAATGGAAAAAATATTCCAGGCATTAAAATCGGCGATGGATTAGCTTATGTAGTTGATTTACCTTTTGTTGATACTATTTATATGAAACATATCGCTGATACTGATATTCACATTACAGCAGAAGAACGAACAAAATGGAATAAAGCTATCACAGCGGATGTTAAATCAACTGATGAAAATTTAGTTCTTTCATTAGTTAGCTAATAAAGAAAGGGAATAATTATGGCAGATATTAGTAAAATTACGTTGCCTTCTGGCACAACGTATAATATAAAAGATGCTAAGGCTAGAAGCGATATTGCAGCTATGTCTGCATCTAAAATCTATATCGGTGAATCTCAAACGGCTATTACAGATGGCGCTGCTATTGCAGAGATTACCGTATTATATAATGGTGCAACTTCAACAACCACCCCTGTTGCAGGCCAATTTGTAACTCGTGGTGCAGCAGAATTTGTAGTTGGACAGGATAATGTATGGCATAAATTTGGTGATACAAGTGACCATGGAAAACTTGCATACAAAGATTCTGCAACGGGCAATGTAACGGCGAGTGGTACTGTTTCTAAACCTAGTTTTCAAGGTGAAGCAGGTTCTGTAAGTGTAAGTGGCACACCAAAGGGTTCTGTATCTATTGCTACTGGTACAGGTACAGCTAACTATACACCTTCTGGTTCAGTGAGTGTTACCCCTACCGTTACAATGAATACTACTACTGTTAATTCTATTACTGGAGTTGGCACGCTTCCTTCTCTTACTACATCGGTCAGCGATGAAACTCTTACTATCGGTTGGAATGCAGGTGCTCTTCCTACTAAGGGAGCGGATACTTCTGTAGCAACTAGTGTTAAAAGTGCAACAGCAACAGGTTCATTCTCTGGAACGGGGGTTCAATTGACTGGCTCATTTACTGGAGAAGCAACTACCTCTACTGGTAGTTTTACTCCAAAAGGGACTGTTTCTCAGCCTACATTCACTGGCAAAACCGTTGCAGTTACAGTAGAATAATAAGTAGAAGGGAGTTAAAATATGGCTGATATAAGTGCAATAAAACTTCCTAATGGAACTACTTATAATTTAAAAGATACTACAGCTAGAAATGCGGCAAACAGTGCAGTTCCTAATACTAGAACAGTTAATGGAAAAGCATTATCTAGTAATATTTCTCTTGGTGCAGGCGATGTTGGAGCTTACACCAAGAAAGAAACAGATACAAAAATTAATGCTGCTATTGCATCTACTTATAAATATAAAGGTAGTGTGACAGCAGACAAACTTCCTACCTCTGGACAAGTAGTTGGTGATGTTTATAATATTACTAATGATAGTTCTTATGGTAAGGCTGGCATGAATGTTGCTTGGACTGGTACAACATGGGATGCTCTAGGTTCTAATGTTGATTTGTCTAACTATGTAACTACTAGTGATAGTAGATTAAGTAACGCCAGACCAGCTAGTGACGTTTACGCATGGGCCAAGGCCGCCAAAAAGCCAAGTTATAGTGCAAGTGAAATTGGCGCCGCCCCTGCAAGTCATACACATACTAAAGATCAGGTAGGTCTCAGCAATGTCGACAACACGGCTGATAAAGATAAGAGTGTCAAGTCTGCTGACACGGCGGATAGTATTAAAACGTATGCCGACAGACCAACAAGCGCGAATAAAGTGTTCGGAGATGGAAAACTAAGATATTTTCTTGCAACCGGTAGTATGACTGAGGGTAAACCTACACATGGTGATTCTATGGTGCTAGATCTTGCGTGGGATAATACGGGTAATGGAGGATGGGATGAGCAGCTTGCTGTTACAGGCCAAGGCGGCTTACAGATTCGTACTATGAGATCTGGAACATGGCAGCCGTGGGTTACGGTATACGATGAAAATCATAAACCAACACCTTCAGACATTGGTGCACAGCCTTCTGGATATTATACAACAGCAAGTGTGATTGGTACAAATACTCCAGATTGTACAGTTGATGATATATTCGAATTAAGAAAAGGTACTACTGGCGGTGTTGGTTCTGTAAATATTAAACAAAAGTCATCTGGTTTAGGATCTGAAATACCCACAGGCTGGTATAACTACATTTATTCACCTCATAGAACTGGTATCGGTGGTGATAATGACCGATTCGCTACTGTTATTTTATGTCCGATGACATTCAGTGGTGAAAGTTTTATTTTAAGATATTCTAGTGGCGTTCTTGCAGAATGTAGAGCCTTTGTCTTGGACAATCAACTTGCATCTCAATCGTCTAACGGTCTAATGAGTGCTGCGGATAAGAAGGCTATCGATCGGGAATTTTTCAGAATGGTTCCAAAGGGAGGAACTTATATTCCTGCTAATGCCGATCTAAATACCGTACAGTATTTAAAGGTTGGTAATTACTATAATTCTTTATCAGCAGAAACGAAAACCATGAAGAATTGTCCCGGTGGGGCTTTCATGATGTACGTCCTGTCTCCATTATCAGAAGCTTATGACAATGAGAGCACCCGGGGATATATATACCGATTAAGAATTTTTGTCGAATATACTGGAACTATATTTACTCAGCTTGCTTCCAGTGATACAACAGCTGGAAGTTTTACTTATGGCCCATGGGTTAAAATGACTAATTCGAACGATTTGGGTGCGGTTAGTAACACTATAAACACTCATATTGCTAATAAATCTAATCCACATGGAGTGACGAAAGCTCAAGTCGGATTAGGAAATGTTGACAATACGGCTGATAAAGATAAAAGTGTTAAATACGCTGCATCTGTTCCATGGAATGGTGTTACCGGTAAACCATCCAGTTATCCACCGTCTAGTCATACGCATACAAAAGATCAGGTCGGTCTCGGTAACGTAGCGAACATTGATCAGTCGAAAGCAATTAAAAGTATCACACGAAACGGTACGACATTTACAGCAACGGCATTGGATGGGACTACCAGTACCTTTACGCAGCAAGATACCAATACCACTTATGGCGTTGCATCTCAATCGTCTAACGGTCTAATGAGCGCCGCGGATAAGAAGGCTATCGATCGGGAATTTTTCAGAATGGTTCCAAAGGGAGGAACAGTAATTCCTAACGGAGCAAATCTTAACTCTACAGCATATCTCAAAGTTGGAAACTACTATCAGTCAACAAATGCAAATACAACCAACATGACAAACATACCAATCAAGAAAGCATTTATGATGTACGTCCTGTCTCCGTTAGCAGAAGCATATGATGATGAGAGTACCCGTGCATGGGTGTACCGATTACGAATTTTTGTCGATGTTATTGGAAACATATTTACTCAGTGTGTTAACAGCGGTGCAACACCTGGAAGTTTTACTTATGCCCCATGGGTTAAAATGACCAATGCTGACGATTTGGGTGTGGTTAGGACCAAATTAGACAATCTTTCTTCTGCATTAACAGAAGAAGTAAAGCTTACAATCCCAGTTAGTGGTTGGAGTTCTAATACAACTGCTGTAAATGGAACTGATTATTATACCTATTCGACAACAAGTATAACTGGAATTTCTAATCCTCATCCTACTATTATTTGCAGTAGTGCTTCTGGAGTTCTTCCTTCCGCTGAAGAGAGAATGGCTTTTGATAATATTTACTTTGTGACTGTAGATACTTCTAGTAGTAAAATAACTTTCTATGCACCAACAAAGCCAAAATCAACTGTTGTTTTAATTCTGCTGAAAGCACATCTTCTGCATCAGTAAACTTAACAATAGCAACAAGTGATTGGAGCTCTAGTACAACAAGTATTAATGGTGCAAAATATTACACTGCTAAGAAGACAGTTAGCGGTATTAATCAAGCTCATCCTCCTGTTATTTGCCATACGGCAAGTAGCTCTGCCGCATTACCATCAAAAGCAGAACAGACAGCTTATAACTGTATAGATTATACCACAGTAGATACTTCTACTAATACAATTACATTTTACGCTATGACTAAACCATCTGCGGCGATTGCTCTTACGATGGTTTAATTCATTTCACTTTTGGGTGTATACATTTTTTGTATACACCCATTTTTTTATGTATAAAAAGATTATCATTTCTATATTTACGTCCAACATTTAGAATTAAACACACTTAGCCTTTTTTATATATTATATGTAAGAAACAAGAAAATATATTTTAAAAAGGAGCTAATATGCAATATCCTAATTTTAATCCATATTTTGGGGCACCGCCCCTAAAACAACAAGTGACAAGAGTAAATGGTAGAAATGGTGCGGAAGCCTATCAGATGGCACCAGATAGTTCAGCTTTATTGTTGGATACAACTGCGCCATTAGTGTGGTTGATTCAAACAGATGGGGCTGGCTATAAAACTATTTCACCTTATACTATTGCCCCATATAAAACTGAAACATCTACTCTTACTTCTCTTGAAACGAGAATTGCTAAAATTTAGGAGGAAATAAAAGAATATCATGACAAACAGCAATCCAATTCTTCAAATGCTGGGAAATACACAATCACAAAGCCTAGCAAGTAATATTAACTCTTTTTTGAGTATGTTTAATTCTATCAAAAATCCGCAAGCAATGCTACAACAGATGATAGCAAATAATGATCCTAAAATCACTCAGATTATGAAGATGGTCAACCAAAATGGCGGCGACCCTTAGAAATTAGCGAGACAAATGCTAAGTCAGCGTGGCATTAATGCAGATCAATTAATAAAGGAGATTTGTAAAAATGGATGGTACAACTAATGGACTGAGCGCATCTGATGTTGCTCTTCTTCAGAATAGTAATGATGGTTTTGGCGGTAACAATTCCTGGCTATGGTTCATCGTGCTTCTTTTTATGATTTTTGGAGCAAATGGATTCGGCGGTAATAATGGTCTGGCAGCCGCTGCCGCAGTTAATGGTGGTTACGTAACAAATTCCGGAATGAATGACGCATTTAACTTTGCTGCTCTTGAAAGACAGAATAATGAAACTGTTGCAGCAGTAAATCAGGCTAAATATGACAATATCGCAGTTCAGAAAGACGTTCAATCTGCTCTTTCTAATCAGCTAACTAGTCTTGCCGGAATGGAACAGAATATTATTGAGAAACAACAGACATGTTGTGCAAACATCGCTGGAGCTATTGATAGATCTACTGCTTCAATTGCTTCTGGTATTGCAAGTATCGGATATCAAGACGCTTTGAATACAGCCTCTATTAATGCTAATACAACAGCTCAGACGCAAAAGATTCTTGATGCTATTAGTACCAATAGAATGGCAGATATGCAGAATCAAATTAATGCTCTTCAGTTGAGCAACGCAATGTCTGGTGTTGTGAAGTATCCAATGCAGAGTTCTTACATAGCAGGATATGGCCCAGTTGTTGGATTTGGTTATCCAGGCCCAGGTCCTGCACCGGCTCCACTTGGAATCTAATTAACTTTTTTATACTGAGTGTATATAGTACATCGCGGCGGCAGCCTTATCCGATCGGTTAGACCTGGCGCCGCCGCATATAAAAAGGAGAAAATATGATTGAAATTTATTCAAAAAATATTACCGTAGGAGAAAATGAACTGATTCCTTTTAATATAGTGTCATTGAAGAAAGGGGCTACTGTTACTAATTCTGGCTCATATGAGTTAGTATTTAATCAATGTGGTATATATCAGTTGACATTAAGCGCAGTAGCTGAACCTGCGGCAGCAGCAGCACCAGCAGAGACGAGTACAGCTAGTACTATTAGCGTAAACCTTATTAAAGACGGTGTGGTGATTCCTCAAGCACAGAGTGAAGAAACTTCAACCGGTGCCGCCGCCCTTTCATTTTCTACTCTTGTTCAGGTAAATAGAAATAATAATCCTTGTGTATGCTCAACTCCAGTAATTTGTTCAATTCGTAATACAGGAGTTGCCGCAACATTTAGTAATATTGATGTAGTAGTAACTAAAATTGTTTAAGGAGAACTGATATGATAGAACAAATTTTAGATCATATAATGAAAGGTGTAATCTTTCATATCAGATTAAGTGAATATTATAATTTTATTAGTTTAGATGGCTTTTCAGATTTTCATGCACATCAAGCCAAGGAGGAATTTTGTAGTTCATTAAAAGCGCAGAGATGCTATATGGACAATTAGGATAAACTCATTCCTGCTATTGAATTTAAGCCTAGTGATAGTATAATTCCTCAAGACTGGTATTCACACATTAAAAAAGATGTTGATACAGCTACTGTTAGATAGGGAACTAAATTTGCTTTTGACAAGTGGTTAGAGTGGGAGACACAAACAAAACAATTTTACGAAGAAAACTATAAAACTGCAACTGGATGTGAAAAAGGAATTCTTGAAAAGTTAATAAAAGATGTAACAAAAGAGATTTGTGAGGCTAAAAAAGAATACATGAAATTAAAGATTAGTGATTATAATATTGAAGTGATTTTGAAAATGCAGGATGAAAAATAACTAAGCACCATTTTTAGCTTTGAAACACGATTGATCTCGCTCCACTGTAGCCTCTCCATATTCACTTGGCTACATAAAAAAGGGACGTATATGTAAATATACGTCCCTTTATTTTTTTATTCAATTTCTGCTCTAATGTTTTTATACTTTAAACTTCTTTATAAAATTTTCAAAGTTCGTTGCATCTTCTGGATATTCTACTGTTGCACCACTTGTCATATCTAATGATAGAATGCCCAGAATTGATTTACCATCTACACAAAATTTACCTTTTTTAACAATAATATCGCCAATCTATTCATTTGCATATTCAACAAACATGGCGGCATCCGTGATACCACGAATTTTAATCTGCATTGTTTTCATAACTGACATGTCTCCTTTATTTAGCATACTCTGAATTTAGTTGTTTCAAGTTCAAATCATCTATACATAGATATGGAATACGAATCTTTCAATAACTAAAGATTATGGAAAGAGACACGCTTTTTCTCTCTCCATAATTTTATAGAAAATAAAATATATACTTTATTTGTTTTTATCTTTAGTGCAAAGATACTCGTTAGATACATTCTTGAACGAGAACGAATTGTCCTTTGGGTCTCGATACACAAGACCCTCACGCAAGACTGAAGGATTCACAAGAGATTTTCCAGTTGCAAGAGTCTTCATCTCTTTCATCGTGTCTGGATTTACCCAATTTGTAGATACAATAGGAACCCATTTCATTCCCCAAGACTCAAGAATTCTCTTACCATCAAGAGAAGAAATACGGCCTACGTCAGAACGAATAAAATTAAATCCATAGAAGTCATCTTCTTTGAGCTTTAATGGGTTGCCCTGCACACTTCCAACTGATTCACCCTGAAGTCCTACATACTCAAGATCCGGATTATCATTAAGATACTGCTTTAAATGATCTTCAATATGATATTTGATAGCCATATTCCAATAGATGTTATACGGATGAAATGTCTTCTGGTCTGGAGTAAGCTGTCTTACGTTTCTAGAACAAACATAAAATTCAAACTTGCGACGCCCTTTGCGCTCTAGAATATACGTACTAGACGTGCCATCCAGCTTCTCGGTTGCGACTAGAACACGTTTGTCATTCAACATGGTCGGTAGATTCTCTATTCTCTCTTCATCGGTCGGCTTAATCCAAGCAAACTTTTTCGGAAAAGCTGTTGCAGGAGCCTTCTTATGACCAAAAAAGATATAAAGGAACTTACGGCCCCAAGGATAATGCATCAACTGTCTAAATGGAAAATGTTTAAACAGCTCTCTATTTCTCTGCGCCATAACCTTATAAGGATCTTTAGATGGCATAGACTTGCGTTTTACATCATCTGGATCATAATAAGTTACGCCAAGCTCTTTAGTGACAAAACGAGATCCATCATTGAAGTGATGCTCCACTCCTTCGGCGTCTCGCATAATACCACGCTCATTATCTGCGGCAGGCCAACCTAGCTCTTCAGAATTCATCAATAAGCCCTGAGAAAGTACCTTGCCTTTGAAATATTTCTGAGTCTTAATTGCATAATGTTTAGGAGCAAGGAATTCAAAAGCCTCAGTCTGAGCAACTTTAGAATCAATTTCAAAATATACTGCAACATCACCTGGATGATAAAGTCCTTTACGAACCATCACCTGCCATCCACCAACATGGGCAAGTTCTACTCTATCTGCTCCATCAATAGGAGAAATAGAATCAACAACTACAACGTATGCTAATTGTCTGGTGCCATTTTTATCTAACATTATTATATTACCTCTTTTTTAATAATAAATTGGCTATTTTCTAACAAATCATTTAAACATAGATTATTGTAATGTATATATGGTATTCTGATTAAAGTAATATTGTTATCAAAACAATATTTATTCTTTTCTTTATCATGACATTGACGTTTTTTAAAAGATTCTTCTGTGTCAAAGTTAAATACAGGTTTAAAATGTTGTTCTCCATCATATTCGCAATTATACATTTTACCTTCTGGAGACAACCATCCTGTAATGAACATAATTTAAACCTCTATTTTTGTATAATATTTTAAATCATCTTTAGCCTTATCTTCAAAAGATTCAAAATTACCAAGATATTCTTCTTTATTGGTCATATACCATGACCAATTATCTACACCTTCTGCATCTAAGCAATTAGCATAATGGTATGTTGCTAAAAGATCAATTAATTCTGATTCTGAAATAATATATTGATTTTCCATAAAAATTTTTCCTTTTTATATTCTATGTATATTATAATATAATTTTTATAAATATTACAAGGGGATTTTTTATATCCCCTTGTAATATTTATTTTAATTAGCCTTTAACATTAATAATCTCTTCAAGAGATGTTCCTCTAAGCAACTTATTAACGGTATCTGCAACAGATTCACCATTAGCAATCGCATAAGGACTAATGCTTGCCATGCCTTCCTTTAGAAGTTCTGCCTGTGTGCTTGCACTGATTGCCGCAACGAGATCAGGCTGGATAGAACTCATAATTTCTTTTACAGTAGCAGCATATGCTTCCTGTTTATCCTTATTCAGCACTTTCAATTACCTCCTATATTTCATATTTTATTCATTTACATAGACATATCTTTCAATAAAATCTCTACCTTTCTCGCCTTTAAACATTGGGATGTTAAATTCTATCGACCAACCGACCTCAGGTGTCTTTAAGCAGGCCGCGCCCCGCTGAATCCATAAAGGATAAGCGTACCAGTCAACTCCAATTCCTTTAAGCATTTCAAGTAAATCTTTCTGGCACTTCCCCAGTAATTTTTTCTGAGGAAAATTAGCTTGTGCAGTAGCCTCAACTGAATTTCTTACTGCATCCTTCTGTCTCCAATAGAAATAATTAGCTACTTCTTCTTTTGGTACATTAAAACACCTGCAATCAAATGTAGCACCGCTCTCATATGCACATTTATATTTTGCTGGTTCATCATATGGCTCTTCAGCAAAAGCTTTATTAAAAGCATAAGTAGCAAATGAAGCTGCGACGCTGCAAATCTTTTCGACCTTATTATCAAACCATGCAGACGTTTCTAACGTTTTATAGTCAACTAAAACAAGACTGATTTCATCACTTTGAGTATAAACAAAAACGCAATTCTGAACATGCTCACAGAGATACTTCATAGTATGCTGCATACAACAGATAAAGATATCATCAAATGGTTTATCGAATCCTCTAGTAAAAGTATGCCCATGGCACATATCAAGTCTTAAAATAACAGGAGTTCTGCGAGTCAGCTTAATGTTACTCACAGCTTCATATTCTTTAAATCTATCTCCCATTGCATCTCTTTTGTTGTTCATTTTATTCTCACCTTTTTACTTATATTATTTTCTCTTTCATTTCTTTCTATTGTTATTATATTATATTTTTAATAAAAATGCAATAAAAAAGTGGAAGATTTTAGATTACTCTTTTTGCGATTTTCGTCTCATGCGTTTTCAATTTTATCTATTAGATTTTTCATCAATGTACAACGGATCATCTTCCCCAGTAAAAAATATAGTATATAATTCTGGGTAAATCGCGTCAATATGATCAGTGTTTATTATCATCTTTTTCCCATCGTCCCTATTTTTAATTGCTATCCACATGGTGTTTATCCTAATCCATCTTTGCGCCGCAATTCGGGCAAAATTCTGACAGGTGTTCATCACCGTTTTGATAGCTTGGTGCATACGCATGACAGATATTACATTCATGTCCACCCCTGCCATTTGTTACTTTTACCCATTCTCCTTTCTTATGCGAGGGGGTTACAGATGGTACATTGTCTGGATTGGCAACTAACGAACTTCCTGCTTTTAACCCAATCCTAACTCTTACATCATCATAAGTTTTTGCGTGATTCTCAAGAAATTCACATACCGCCTGTCTACTCACCGCATCATCGCAAGGCTCTTGCTCTAGTGATTTGATAGCCATTTTGAGCGCTAAATCGTAGTCGTTGCCCTGGTTATCCTCTACCGCTCCGATTAGGTTATCTAACAAATCGATTGCTTTCTCTCGCTCTTCCGTCGTCATTCTTCTTCCCCTTCCTTTACTTCATCAATCAAAAAGTTATCAACACTATCCTCATATTCATATTCAGAGATGTCGTTTTCTTCATAATCATAGTCCTCAACGAATTGGCAAATATCCAAACCGCTATACTCTGCTAATTCTTTCTGCATTTCTAAGGAATGGATCGCCATATCAAGGACATTCTTGAAAGCTTTCTTGTTCATAAATACACGTCCAGTCTTAATGCCTTTTAATCCAATAATTGCTTCCTCTATTGTCATCTCTCTTCTTCCCTCTTCATTTCTATTCTGTACTTGTCGATAATCTGCAATATTTGATTAAGAGAAAATTCACAAGAATAGCCACCAAGTTCAGGCTCGCCTGCATAATTCTTTGGATACCTAGCAATAAATTCATCTCTCGTCTTGTCAAGAATAGGCTCTTGTTTTAGTGCTTTGATAATTTCTTCCAATTCCGCACATTGTTCGATTGGAAGATAATCCGTAAGATAACCCTGAACTCTGTTGATTGCTTATCTCATATTTGTCCACCTTTATTCCTGTACATTTGTAAAATTTTTCCGCATCAAAGTTTGGAAGGTCATAAACAGCCTGTTTTTCATTTTGTTTGAGATTATCCCACCACATCTGACGGTCTAAATAATTTTTATCTACTTTCAAATAGCCACCAATTACTTTGTATATAGGATGACACTTTTTTTCTTCCTCAGACATATCTTCTTTATCAACCCACTCAATATTTTTTATATTTTGTGATGGGCAGTTTAACATTACCCAATAGCCTTTTGACCTAGTCCAATTATCAAACGTCCACTCGGTTTCTTTATCGAACATCTTAATCTTCTGCTCTTCAGTACAAAAACACCCAATGCTATGATCGGTAAAATTCCAATCACCCGCATTCCAATTTCCTATATTCCAGCCACCTGTATTATAGCTACCTATATTAAACATACCTGTATTGCCGTCACCGATATTATGCATGCCAGTATTCCGATTACCGGAATTCCCATTATTAGTATTACTATTACCAGTATTATAATTACCAGTATTATAATTACCTACGTTACAGTTACCAGTATTATAATTGCCAGTGTTGGATTTTCCAGTACAATTTTTGCCAATATTTACAAGTCTAAGAACTTTATCCCAAGGAATCTCACGAATGATTTTTAACTTGTTTGTACACGATTTTTTACCATCTGTGTCTATTTCTCCTACTGCTTCTACTTCTGCTACATGATAATTAGGATCGAAGTTATAATAATTGAAGCAATCTACTACTATTTTGCAGAAATGCATCCCCGCTTCACATACTTTAGGTACAACATTTTCCTCAAAATATCCTGGGCAAGTGTATTGTTTATCTCGACACATCCAGTTTTTATTAAAAACCTTATATCCCTTCATTTATCTTTTCCTCTTACTTTCTATTATTTTATAAATATATTATATAATATTTTTTATAAAAAGGCAATAAAAAAATGGAGAAGATGTCAAGTCTTCTCCATTTTAAAGAATCAAGCTTTAATATTAGCATAATCTGCTCCATTGAGAACTTCCATCATCAATTCATAACCACTTTTCTGCGTCAGTACTGATTTAAAAAGTACTGGAGATGCGCCAGATACAAAAGAAACTGCGTCACCAGAATCAAGAAACAAATTATGTCTAGCATTGACATTCCAATATACTAATTTAGGAAGTTCTACACCTGCCGCCGCCCATTTGTTACGAATCTTCTCCATCTCTGTTACTGCTGAATCTTTAGTCCAACTCTTTCTCTTTGTCTCCCAAGGATATTGACTAGTAGCCCTGTCTATTTCCATATCTGAAATTACACAAATAGTATGGGGGATATCTTCTTTTAGTATATTCTTTTCTACAATAGTATCAAGAAGTAGATCAAATACAGCTTCAAGATTAGTATTATCACAGAGATTTGTGTAATAAATTCTTTTAACTTTATCTACAAAATCTACTCCTTCAATATCAATTAACTGCGGGCGGGATGCAAAACTGATATATTTATTATGGAATGGCCCATTCAAATGTTCTGCACAATACATACCAAGAGAAATAGCAACATTGATTGGTGCGCCCATCATACTTCCAGATGTATCTACAACGCATAACATATTGCTAGATGTGCCATCAAAATAATCTGGAAGATTATCCCAATATTTGTCAACAACATTTCTAGCTATTTTATCATTTCCAGAAACATGAATAGCTTTATTGACAACTTCATATGGATAAAGGGCGGCCGCATTTACCTTAGTCTTTTTGCTATTGATAAATTCCGCATAACGTTCTCTTGTTTCGTCTCTAGTCTGAAAAGCATGAGAATATTTCAATCCTGCTTTTGACGGAATGCTATCAAAAGAAATTTCATCCCATTTATTCTCAGACATTAACTTTTCAACAATATTAATTCTGCTTCTCAATAGAGAAAGAGCCTGCCGATATTGCTTTTCTGTCACTCCAAATGCATTAACGATTTTACGGGCGACTCGCCTAGTTTCTCTACTAGACGCGTTAGCTGATGGACACCACTTACAAAGCAATGAAGGGGTAGAGCAATTCAAATCTCTTATAAGTTGTTTACCTACGAACTTCAGCATTTCAGACTCAACCTGAGTTCCTTCCGCAGAATAAATCAGATCGTCCCATCTACCCAATCTTACAACATTATCAAAGTTTTTTATAGCAGACTGTGGGTAATGGTCACATAGCCACCTAAAGCAAACTCTGAAAAATCTTCTTTCGCCCTGGCCTCCTCTTATATTACGGATGTAGAACAGACACTTCATAGCAAGATCTGGGTCTTCTTCATATGCGCTTTTGAACAAAAGAATACAGTCATCATCCGAACGACTACGATAGGCGGCGCCCAGTCCAAACAGCTCTAGAACCTTGGAGTCAGTATGACGATGAGCTAATCCAAAGTTTTCTGTTCTAGTATAATTTAAATTCTTTTCTAACGCATTTACAAATGAATTATACATACTTTCAATCTCCTTAATTTACTACGTTTTTTTATTTAAATGATAACTTGTTCATCACAACTATGTTTTGCTTAATACAGCTAACAAGAGCCTTGCTTACTGCTTTATTTTTCATACCGCCACCCATAAAAAAATAGGACTAGGCCGTAGCCCAGTCCTTACAAAACTTCTTTCACTATACTTTCGAGGGGCAGTTACTCGAAGTTTTTCCTACTTAATTGTACCTTGTTGTTTGCTGTTTGCTGTGTGCCCCATTTTATCGAAAGAAAGGAGGGAAAGTATGAAAGCTGTTACTAGGCAATATAAATAAAATCAGAAACCTATCAGATTATTAAATATTTGCTGTAATTGCCTAAAGGTTAAAGCTCGATGTTGGTGCTGCCCCAACTTCCTGACGTGGAAGATCAGTACATTAACTAGCGTATGTTAATCGAGCAAGAGGGCGACTATTATATGCGGCCGCCCGCGCAAAGGAAAGGAGGTATAATATGTATTGTATTACTGAATTGCTTTCAGCATTTTTCTCTTGTTTTCTTTAAAAACCTTGTCAAGCTCTCTCATGACTTTATCCCATTTCTGCGCCATCTTTGCACGATACTGACGCTTCTGTTCATGAGTCTCAATTCCATCTGGAAAGTATGTAACTGCATTATTCGCTTCAAATGTCATTTTTCTTTTTCTCCTCTTTCTTTATCTTATGTATATATTATATCAAAAAATTTTCAAAAAATCAACTTATTGAAACATCCTATCATCATTTATATATGGAAAACAAGGACGCCCCGGATCGAACGGGGATACCTAGAGTCAAAGTCTAGTACACTAACCAGTTATGTTACGCCCCTAGATAATCTGGAGCATTTAGTAGTGCCCCAGATGCTTATACGTACTTATTAAAGGTTAAGCGAAACCTGTGCGGCGGCGCCCGTTAAACCGTGACGGTCGAGCGGCGCCCGCCCATTAGAACCAAAGATGGTCAAAGAAAAGATCAATCGGAGATTCAAAGAAATCTTTGCAATCGTCTCCTCTCAGAGTTGTGTGGAAGCTACCATATTTATCAATAAATTTCTGCATTTCCTTCTCTGCGTCTCTTTTGGCTTTAGCAGCACTCTTATACGCATCAATAACTTTCTGAGAAGCCTCTTTACGCTCTGCCTTAGCTGCTTCTTCCTTCTTTTGAGTTGCAAGATACTTTTTGTCCTCTTCTCTTGCTTCCTCTTCAGATTCAAATGTCTTTCCATTATCAGATTCATAATAAGTTCTCATTTCAATACTCCTTTGGAATCCTACTTCTATTCTTTGAGGACTCACTTCTTTGATTAAAATTTGGCAGACTATTGCGAACTTGCGATCTGCCAGCGCGTCACCTTTTTATACTAGGTCTGTATCTAGTTGCTGCTTCTCCAAGAAGGTCATCGGGACGTCTCCCGCGCCAAGATGCTCTATAGGATAGGAGTAGTATTGGATACTTTTGTTGGCATCTTTTTTCATCATATTAGAATGATGTTTCCTACACTTATCTTGCTGCTAAAAGTCTAGCATCGACAGCAAATAAGACCACTTAATTTAAATCGAAATCGTGCGACTCGAACGCCTCTACCTTGTCCCAAGCAAGGGGTGCTAACCATTACACTACGATCTCGATATATAATGGGCCTCCATGGACAGCCTCCAGACGAACGGCAAGATTTGAACTTGCAACACCTAGAATAAAGTTCGCTGTTATTGCCTTTACCAAGACAAAAATCTCAAAAATCTAACGCTCTACCTATTGAGCTACGTTCGTCAATCGAAAACGTCGGTGCCGCCCCGCTACTCCGCTTCCCAAAAGCGGTGTGTTACTGTTACACTACGTTCTCGTGTACTGGAGCTATTGTGGATATAACTACAAGACTCGCTCCAGACAATTAAGTCTTTCTATCTTTCAGTAGTCATGAAACCAATCGTATCCCCGACCTGCTGTATGTTTATACTCTTTAAGCCTAGAGTTACGGAGACACCCAGATTCGAACTGAGACAACCCGTAAAAGGTTGGAGGGATTAGCAATCCCTTGTGATACCATTACACCATATCTCCAATAAAAAATAAATAGTAATCTTTACTGCATAGAGTCGATTATTCTTTCGCTTGGCCAATCGCTACAATATTCATCAACTTACCCTTCTCTTAAATTCCTAGGATCAAATCGAAGCGGATTAGCAATGCTCCATTCTTCTTTGGTAACGAGGATTACTATTTATTTTATACATATATTATAATAAAAATTTTATGAAAAATCAATCATCGTCATTATCATCCGAGCCTAATGCCAATAGAGTATCAAAAGCAGCAAGGATACCAACAACAATTAAAGCAATAATACCCATCATTTCGTATCTAAATCCCTAATTTCATTAAGAACTTGTCTATAGAACTTTTCTTCTGAATTAATACCATTCGCAAGTAAAATATCTGGTATAAGCTCTTTTGCTCTTTCATAAGAAGTTTGATGACCAGTTTCTATTGATTTAATCCATTCTTCTTCAGTTCCTTTATATCCATGTTCTACTGCAATTTGATAAGCAGATTTACCATCTTTGCCTTCAATTTTAATACCAGTAGAAATTCCACCAATATAAATAGTGTTGTTTTCTATTGTAATTTGTTTATTAAGATTCAGAACTTCATCACCAGAGTAATTCTAAATCATAGCACTCTTGCGCCTATAGCGTGGTAGAATATTTGCCATACATTTATACCTTCCTTTGTAAAAGTAACGCTGCACACACGATTCGAACGTGCAAATCCTTTCGGATCAACTGATTTCAAGTCAGCTCCCTCACCACCCGGACATGCAGCAAGTCTAGCGTTTCTAATTTAACCTCCTAGAACACTAGTAAGAAAGGAGGTGGACGGCCTGGTGGGATTCAAACCCACGTTTTATAATTTAGAGTTATATCTCCTTGGTCACTAGAGGACAGGCCGATATATGTGGCGGAGCCTAACCATCCTTAGCCAACCCTCTTTCCACATTATTCAATAGCACTTCAGTTTTACTATTGACCTTGGCTGAGTTTTTTCTAGAGAGTGACTGAAGTTTTCTCTAGACGGTTCATACCCTTGACAAGATTTGAACTTGCACTATACTGATCCTAAGTCAGTTGCCTCCTACCAATTGGGCTACAAGGGCATACTAGAATGGTTTAGTTACATTGGCATCTACAACCAAACCATTCCGTTGTTCGACTTACTTTATTAGTCCTGTCGGAGTAAGTCATCCTCAGCGCTACCGCTCTCCCGGAGTCAATCGCTAGCACTACATAAGTAGCACCGCTCGGATATAACCTGTCAATTCAGGTATTACTACGCTAGAAGAAGAACAATAAGGATTTGAACCTCTACAAGCCATATTCTTTGCTCTTTATCTTATATAAATATTATATCAAAATATTTATAAAAAATCAAATAAATTTCCATTTATATCATTAATAATTTTATAAATAAAAGCCATATCTTTCCATTTTATTATAAATAAAAAGAAAAAGAAGAAGTTAAATGGAGTAAACTTATCAACTAAGGAGCGACCTTAATCTATCTTCTTTCTCTCATTCTTTGCAGAGGCGAGATTTGAACTCGCGTAGATCTGGTTATGAGCCAGAGCTGGTACCAAACTCCAGTCTACTCTGCAATATATGGGTCGTGGAGGAATTGCACCCGCTCAGGTAAATAAATACACGAGTTTTACAGACTCGCCTACCTACTTTAGTAGTCTAATGACCCAAATAGAATGGTTTCCCTGCTTTATACCATTCCTTTATACTGACACAAACGCCGCATTTGATGTAACGGTGCTTTATACATTTTCGTCAGCCATGCCAGTTTCTGCTCCAGGCCGCCAAGGATTTGGACCCTGATCTTAACGCTTTGGAGGCGCATATGTTACCATTACACCAACGACTCATATTTCTTTCTCAACTCTTTATGTATATATTATATAATAAATTTATTGAAAATGCAATGCTCCATGATTGATTTGCACAATCACTATATCGCTTTTGAGGCGATTGACTCTACTGTTGGCCTAATGGAGCAAAATGGATCTGGGGAGAGTCGAACTCCCGTCCAAACATTTCCGATCAGAGGAATCTACACGCTTAGTCTACTGTATCTCATGAACGCAATAGATGTGAACAATAGACGAACCATCTAAAGCCGCTTTAGCTTATCTTTGTAGGGCGGCGCTACTCAACCCATACGCAACTTCTAGATAAGACCGCTTAAAGACCGAAGTATTTCTTTAAGAAGCCGCCGCCAATTCAGGCAGCAAGTGCAACGTTATTATAGTTAGCGTTTAATTTTAAGTTGATTATAAAGGAATCACCTGCGTGCTACTTTTAACTCTGGGGTGCCTGTCGAACCTATTTCTACCCCTAGATATATATACTAAGTATATTGAACAAGTTCCTAATTAAGATTGCTACTTTATACTAGTATTTCTAAATTAATTTTCTACATATTTCCATTTATAACCACGCCAAGTGCCATTTCTTTCCCATGCTCGTTTAATGCACGTTGTAGCTTGACTTGGTTTATCCATTTTAAAATATCTTCCTGCTGCGCACCCACTTGGAAAACGCATTATTTCTATTCCATTTTTATCACACATAATAACTGCTTTCTTTGTTACGTCTGTAGTATGATATGGATTTTCTGGAATTATAAAATCTTCATTATAACAATCCCTGTCGGTGAATTTACAAAAATATCCATTAATAGATTTTCTTCTTTCTCCATAGCAAGCTTCTGATATATGAGAGGCAGTTGCTTTTTTATATTCAAAATGCCTTGCCGCTTCACCTAAAGATGGGTAAATAGCTAACAACTCATGTTTTTCATTATAAATAGCAACTTTCTTACCAGTTCTATGAATGGCAATTTCTTTTGGAGTTTTAATAGTGATACCTTGCTTTTTTAAAAAAGTAGAAATAAATTTTTTGTCAAAACCTGTTTCTTTAGCTATTTCAGCAATAGTTTTGCCAGAATTATATAAAGAACATAAGAATATTAAATTAGAATCATCTATCTTAGAATAGTGACATCCTTCTCCACCTTTACTTTGATTATATCCATGATAATAACTATCATATTTTTTGATATATTCTTTTTCAGTTAACTCTAAAGAGTTAGGTCCATATACTGGTACTAGCACAGTAAATTTAAAAATATCTACTCCATATTTTCGTACAGCTGGATATAACCCCTTTTTACACATACCTTTTTTAGCATTAGCAATATGTTGATGCCACCGTACTTCTGGATGCAAATATGTCGTTTTTCCTATATAACATTCACCAGTTTTAATATTCTAAATTTTATAAATATAACCTTTTAATCCATCAATTTTCATACGCTCACTCTTTCTCTCACTCTCATATTAAAATGAAAAGAGGAAGATTGAGTGAGATAATCTTATCAGCTAAAGAGCTACTTTAACCTATCCTCTTCATCGTACTCCGCAAGGGACTCGAACCCTTAAACCCTCAGGGTATGGTAGCTTAAATACCACGTGTTTTCCGAAAAATTTCACCAGCGGAGCATAATTGCCAGTATAACCTGAGCAGTGTTATATACTCTAGAGTTCCCCTAGGTGGTGTCTATTCCGTAATAGGGGATTGAATCTGCTGTCCCTCTTTAAAAGTAAGTATCCAATTTACGCTAGATAAAGCTAGTGAAAGGATTCGAACCTTCAACTTACAGTTTACAAAACTGTTACGCTAACCGTTGCGTCACACTAGCATATTTTTCACGCATACTGCAATAGGTTGTGAGGTTAGATTAAGATGACTAACTTTATATCTAATGATCTATCATGCAATAACACAATGATCAGGATATACTGACTTATGTAGAGAAACTTTCTTACTTTTTATTTCCTATCTCTTATCTTTTGCATAAATATTATATCAAAAAATTTTTTAAAAATCAATATCATTTCTTGTCATCTGTTGTGATAGTGCTAGATATCTTCCCTATCTGCTCTAGCGTCTGTATTACCTTGTCGTAGCCTAAAGTAGCACCAAGCCAGTTAAAAAAGATCAAACACACTAGCATGATGATATTATTGACAGTCCATGGTATTCCCATTAACACATAAAAAACTGCTGTTACACCCCCGCCGCATACAATAGCATCAATAAAAGCAATCACGTTCGGCGGCGCCTATTTACCTGCATTTCTATATGTAGTTTTTATAGCCTGAGTCAGAAGAATATTTAGTACCGACCCAATAGCAAGAATAGCAATAACAGTTGTAAATGGAAACGTCATAGTTTTATACCTCATTTAAATTAATAAATAGAACGGAGAGTGCAGGTACTGCCCCCGCATGAAACTCTATTCTCCCCACTAGTGGATCTAGATATTAGTCTAAATCCACATCTCCTTTTATCTCTTAAATATATTTATTAAGCGGAAGACAGGCGCGCATCGCTCCCGCAGAGAGATATTAGGCGACTCTTTTTAATGTGGCTATCGCTCCCACAATAATTATATCAACAAATATTTTCCTATGTAGGACGCCCATCTTCTACTCCTGGGTCCACCTGATGCTAGCATATCACGTGCGCAACGTCTGGACGGTTTCGTTGCATGATAGGTAATTGCTTTGTTGATAAATAGCTCCTGCGGTGCTCGAAACCGCATTGCTGGATTGAAAATCCAGCTTCCTAGACCAGTTAGAAGAAGGAGCCAGATACTAGTTCGCCAATTGGCGAACTAGATACGAAAGAAAAGATTCTTATGATGTTGAGAGGCCGTCAGTTGGAATTGAATCATTTCGAGCGAGAGCGCCACTTATTGCGCTATGACGGCAACTCATTTTAGAGCGAAGAGGCCAGCCTTGTCTCTGCCTGCATCATATTTTCAAATGATCGACAGGAAGGAGAAACAGATAGAACTTCAAAAGTTCTCTTGATTGCATCAACATCCTTTCTGTCAACACAATAGTGAAGATGCTTCTTATTCCAATCATCTTTATAGATAACCTCATATACTGCATTTTCCATAATTTGTTTCCCCTTTCTTTATTTTGTAAATATATTATACACAAAATTTTTTAAGATTTCAATGTGGTGATACCTTTAACCAGGCCAGTTTGTCGCAATATCCAGCGATACACCAGACCCATTATAAACAAATCCGCCAGTATCACAAACTAGCCCAGTTCCAAGAGAAGTCTCTACTAAACTCCCTCTAGGATGCTGATTAAGATCTGCAGCAACCATCACATAACCACCTAAAGTTTTTACTCCATCTGCTCTTACTGCATAGTCAGCTGCACCATATCCGTACTGGCCCATCATAGAGATTATTCCATCCATGGGTAGATTGTAGTATGTCTCTTTTCCAGAAGGTCCATAATTCACCCCGGCATATGCCGTTAACTGGCTACCACTATATGAGGATGTAACTGGCGCGGCCTGAATCGAAGTAGAATCAACCGACTGACTTGGTGTCGCAACAACCTCCGGCGCCGCCCCTTCTTCAATATACTCTTTCGCAACAAAAGCATCTGTACCATTATACTCAACGACAGCCCAATCGACATCATCTGAGATGCCCTTGACTGTAATGTTACTCCCATAAGGTAAGCAAACAATGGATTTAGATTCGACAGATGGCGCTTCTCTTACATATAATCCACTATTAGCGACTATATGATAAGTATCATCAATTAATGAGTAACCAAATAAAACATCGTTACTATTATCATCTACTACTGCTAAAGTATTGTCCCCTTCAACTGTAGAAACTGCTTCTGTTGCGTAATTACAAACGCCCTTCTTTTCAAAAATCGTCGTGTCCGCTGAAACCGCGATAGGTGAAAGTAGACACGCTGTCACTGCTGCTAAAGCTACAATTTGATTCTTCATAAAAAACTCCTTTATATTATCATTTTCTTTTGTAAGATTTATACCAATCAATTAAATAATCTTCAAGAGTGGGAAATTCAGTTATCATTTTAATTGCATAGCTATTAGTAAGTGTGGTATAAATATGTTTCTCAAATTCGTCTGTTTCCGGAATATAATTGTAGAAAGTTCGTTCCTCATACCTGGGGCCGCCCTCAGCTTCTTTTTGGTATCTCTCATACCGTTCTGTTGCTTCTTCTTTTGACTGTCTAAAAGACCAATCAGAAATATCCCAACTCTCATAAGCTTTTCGGTAAGCTCCTTTTTCTCTTATTGGCAACTCTTCGATGGGTTTACGTCTGATTTTTCTATTGGCAATAGTCTTCATACTGGTCTTTCCAGATTTGCGTCTCCCCCTAGAACCGTCTTTCAAAACTGGATTCTTTTTATATGATCTACTCATAACAAAATCCTCCTTTAAAATAGTTAGCAGAGGTCAGCTGCACCACCGCTAACCGACCCCCGCTTAGATGAGAAAATTTTTCATTCTTGCCTCTCTATTTACGTCAAGGACGAATTTATGAACATCTTTATATGATGTCCAGTTATAATATAAAAAGGGAGGCTTAGAGGAATTATCATATTCTGTCCACTCTATTAAATTTGCATTATATTTTTCTTTTAATAGAAGAATGAAATCAGAAATTGATATACCTAATACTCTTGCTGGAAAGTACCAAGCATTCCCTATTTTACCAATCTGATCTGCACAGATAGCATACCAACTACCGCTATCTGTTTGAAAATCGCTAAGTTTATACAATTTCGCCATTAATTAGATCCCCAGTTTACTAAGAACATTAGCTACTTGCTTTCTTTCTGTGGGAGTCATTTCCCATTCACTACTATCCTCTGGCGGATTCATGTATTCTTCCATTGAAGTCGAAGCATCATTGGATGGCGCCGGGTTCGCACTCAATAGATCCTTACAAGTTGTAAGCTGCAAACGAATCTGAATTTCTTCATTGTCCGCTGTCTTCATTGGAATTCTGAGCTTCTTATCCTGCTCTTCATAAAATGATCCTGGAAATACTTCCATAATCTTCTCAAAAATCTTCTTCTTTTCTTCTGTGCCTTTTGCCGCCATTAGTTTGCCTCCGCCATTTCTTTTGTTACTCTGCAATAGTAAGAGTTATTTTTACATTTCCAAAAGTAATCATCATCTTTATCTGTGTTAATACAATGCTTAGCATAAAAATGATTCGTCATCCAGTCTAATGCAGATTTAAATTTATTACTGTGTGTATTATCTGGATATTCTGCATAATAAATCTCTGTATTCTTATCAATTCCATCAGAAAGACAATATTCAATATAAATCATAATATTGTTTCCTCACTTTCTAATAATATTATAACTTATTTTTTATTGTTTTTCAATAGAGGTAAGAATATCATCAAGATTAATATGATTTTCTACATCCGCGCCGTAATATTTTCTGATGTTCTCTTCTAATTCTTTTTTTGATACTTCTGTTTTTTCTTCTGGTTTTTCAATAGTAATACCAGCTTTTTCGAGCGTATCTGCGAAGCTCCCAATAGTAAGACAAGCTCTGCAATGCCTACCCTTCAAACATCTCTTGGCGCAGCTGATTCTTCTATCAACCCAATGCGGATGTGTGAATCTTCCATCAAGCTCGCCCGAAAAATTATCAATGATTTCATTTAATTTGCCATACCATCTTTTATCTTTTGCATAAGCTTTATAGAGAATTGAACCTACTTGCGGCTTAGATGGATCAGTTTCATAAAATTCAAATACATCTACATACGGGAGATAATTTTCTATATCTTCTGGACGAATAAAAAACTTCCTTAGATCATCTGTATCAAACCAAGAAGACTGTGCTACATTTGGCAGGACTCTAATTTTAACATTCTTTCCTTTTGCTATTTTAGAAATCTTATCTAATTCAAAACCCAATTCATTAGTTATGTAAATATCTGATACGCCAAGAGCAAAATAACCATACATGACATCCCATTTATCAATATAATCATTAAAGAAAAAAGGAAGGGCGGCGCCAGCTACATCGTGACATTGATCTAGAGTAATCGTCTTTTCATCAAACATACTTGGGAATCGTAATACCCAGTTGTCGCACATCTGTTTTATTAACTTAAAATAATTGATCCCGCCCTCTTCAATGAAGGCTTTACCATCTTCTATTGAAATAATTATTCTTTGATCTTTATGTTCTTTTAGGAAATCAAGTAGAGTTGTCGATTTATGAAATTTAATAACAATTTCATCAACCTAATTCATATAAGGATTATGTCTATTATAATTCAAACAAAAAGCCATTTTTAAACCTCTTTCTCATATTAAAAATAGAGAGGGCTTGCGTCCTCTCTATCTATAGTATCACTCAGCATCGGCGTTATCTTCATCGAATGTGCCAGGAAGCGCATAGACCTTTACAGACTTACCATCAATACGCTTCTCACTCTTCTCGATGCGGCCTTCCTTAACCAGAGAAGTCAACTTTGGAATAACCTTATTACGAGTAACATCTTCGATCTTATCTGCAACAGCTTCTGTGATTTCATTCACAGTCTGCGGAGTATCAGTAATTGCTGCGAAGATGATTTCCTTATTCTCAGCAGAAGCAACATCCTTCTTTGCTTTATACTCTTTTGCCTTAGCTGCCTTACGATCAATAGATGCAATCTCTGCATCAAGGAACTCTACATAATCTGCATTCTCCGGAATTGCCTTCAATGCTTCAAAAGTCTCACGTCTAGTCATAATCTTTTCTCCTTTTAACTTATTAAATAATATTATATAGTTTTAGTATATTTCACTGTTTCTAATTTTTTCAAGTTTCTCTCGCTTGAGATTCTTACGAGCAGGGCGCCCGCCCCTCATTGCTACATAATCTGGACATGTCTGGCAGGTCTTTCTAAATAATCCTTTATGCCCTTTTGCACATTTGCCTTCATACAAATACGATACACAAGATATTTCTCTGTCTTTCATGTCTTATCCTCTGCTGTCACTTTTGTGAACAAACAGCTATCTTCATTTGAAAACTCATAAACGGGGTCGCCCATATAGTCAAAACCTGTACGAGCAATTGTCATATCGATGATATTATTACCATACATTGCGTAGATTTTCTTCATTGCCTTTGGTTCATTGGCAGCATAAACAACTCCTCTTACTACTATTTCCTTCTGTTCTATATCATCCCATACTATCCCACGAAATTCATAATATGCTTTATATGACATTTTTGACTCCTTTCTTCCTTTCTTTATTTTACAAACATATTATATAAAAATTTTTCTAGTTTGTCAATGAATCAATCGTGATATCCAGAATAATCGGTGAACACAACAAGTCCATCTTTATTATATCCACAATTACTTCCATGAAGATCTTCGATTCCTACTTCATCAATAAAATTAAAAACGCCCGCAACTTCTTCATCTGGATAGTCTTTAAACATATCTACAATAAAATCAATAGGAACTCTCTCTGAAGCAATTTTCATACTATCTAATTTTTCCCTCGAACGACATCTATCTTCTTGTGAGTGTGAATATCGTGAATTAGATTCTTCGAAAATTAGGCATTTATCCTGAATATAAATGGGCCAGCCCTTAATATCGCCAATGTAAATAGTCGGGGCGAAGAATTTCTCTACTCCATGCACTTTTGCTGCTTCATAGAATTCTGCTTCTGCTCTACAATAATCCCAACCATATTCACCAGATTCTATATAGTACGCCCCCTGAAATTCTTCATTGTCATCTTCATCATAGTCTGTACAAGAGAAGGGAATCTTGACAACAAAATTATATTCATCTGGAATTAAAACTAATTTTGAGACGCCATTATTATATGCCCATCCATCTGGAATATTAATGATACTATTAATGGCCTCTTCGCTTGAGAAGTTATCCTCTTCTGCATTCTCAAGATTAATCATACTGTTAATAATATCTTCAAGGAAGCTATATTTACTATTTAACATTATTAAAACTCCTTCCCCAGTTCATTTTCTAATAATATTATATAATAAATTTATAAAAAAATAAAGGAAGGTCGATAGTAAATTCGACCTTCCTATTAATATATTACAGAACCATCCGCCCAAACGAAAAGATGAGTCCGAACATTGTCAAAAAGTACCATAATGCCCATTTCCCAGTTAGAGTCATTTTACTATTATCATTATAGAGATAACTACAATACTCTGGAGTATTCACAAGCATTCCCATAAAGCTAAATAATCCACTCATACTTTAATTTCTCCGTTCCATAAGATATCATTATATGACTCTTCTATTGCCCAAATAGGGTCATTCTGTTCAGTCATTCCAAACCAGTGATTGTAAGATTTACGCCAAATATTATAATCCTTGGGCGGATTGTCGCCATAGTCTAGATAAGCTGCAGCGAGCATTTCTGGATCAGTTTCATCTGATTTCTCGTATATGGAAGTCACACCTCTAACAATAGGAGTGCGATCACTTACCCAGCCAAGAGAATCAAATTCTTTTTCAACGACATTAACCGCTTTTTCAATCGTTCTATTCATTCTTATCTCCTTTCACTACTCTGACTCGGCAGTATCTCTTTTTCTTTCTTTCTATAAATATTATATAATAAAATTCAAAAGAAATCAATAATTCTGAAAAACTCTAAGGGGCGCTCCACAACAATTAGAAGAATACCAGTCCGGGTGTTTCACGACTTTCCCCGCCCGATAATACTCATCAACTATGGCGCCGCACTTAGAACACACAACACTGTATTTAGCACGAACTCTTGGGGTGGTAGAACATCTTTCACCATCGCCGCCCAATTTCTTATGTAGTTCCTTCCACATTGCATCGTGCCCATGTCTTTTATGTGTTTTATAAGCGATAATGGCGTGGGCCGCCTCATGAGAGACAGTATTTTTGATATCTTCATCTGCTGCTGTCTCAATATACTGTTTGGAGAATTCGATTTTACTAGGAACAATAGTCTTTTCATATGGATTAATCCATTCATAACGAACGCGCCCGAGGGTGCTCTTTAATCTGCCATTCACCTCAATAGGACAAGTGATATCAACATTACAGAGCTTTCCAAGTCGTATCGTCTCTGTTCTAATCTCATCTATCGTCATAGACTAATCCCTCCAATTAAGTCTTTTTACACTTTTCTTTATAAACGTCCGAAATTACGGAGAACACGAGAAAAGCGATGAAATTACGAGCAGGCGGAGTTGATTTTCCTTAGTTCATCGCTTGTAAGAGAATCTGGATCAATTTCTTCTTCTTCAAATAATTCATCAATATAATCTTGCGGGTTGATGCCTTCCATCCAGAGGCTTCTCGCTTTTTTACAGATGCGCCCCAGCCGTTCGTCTCTTTCCATAATTTCAAGATCAAGAGCCTGAATACCTGTAATATACATATACAACACCTCTTTCTTTATCTTATAGATATATTATATTATAATTTTTATAAAAAATAAAAGGAGATAGATTGTATCTATCTCCTTTTGTACAATTACATTAGCTCTTCATATTCTATTTCAAGAGGTTTATCTACAACCTGGTCAATAGGATAATCATTTACATTATTGAATACTCTTCCATTCTCAAGATTTAGAATAGCATCCCCGCCATCTTCAATTTTCATATAGAGATATGGAGAAGATGGAGAAGAACGAGGATAAAATCTATCAAAAGAAAGAAATACATCTCCATAGTTGAGATCATTATAAGTAATTTTATTTTTTTCCTTTTTATTAAGAATTATTTCCATATGGGCGCGCCCCCTTTAACCTTCAGTCAATAAAACAACAATAGTATAATCAGCTC
>Ga0256406_1000478_pt1 | contig 73008 bp, 58 predicted proteins | sample RumenRJG_03DNA_FD_185986 | JGI IMG/M metagenome (GOLD analysis project Ga0256406, IMG submission 185986) | Bovine rumen microbial communities from Lethbridge, Alberta, Canada - RJG_03 | ecosystem: Host-associated > Mammals > Digestive system > Stomach > Rumen | place: Canada: Alberta | collected... | reverse complement strand
CGTCGCGCTTCCTGCTCTCGAGCCATCACGCCATCAAGGCCTCCTACAGCCACATGGCTCAAGGCATACACCGACTCACTACATCGACCCTGGTATCGCCCACCGACGTGTGGGTGCCTGTGACCGATGTGATTCCCCCCGTAAAAAGCGACCTCACAGCCCTGGGCTACAGCTTTGAGACCAACCCTGGCATCTCGATAGGCGTAGAGGGCTATTACAAGTGGCAAAACAACCTGCTGGAATATCGTGAAGGTGCCTCCTATATCTCCAATAGCGATTGGCGCAATCTCGTGGTGCTGGGCAAGGGCCGAACATATGGCGTGGAGTTGTTTGCCCAGAAACTCAAGGGAGCCTTCACTGGCTCGGTGAGCTACACCTGGGCCAAGTCGCTGCGCACATTCGACCGCCCGGGACAGGAAGTGAACGACGGCCAGGAATACTATGCCAACAATGACCGCCGCCACAACTTGCAAATCACCCTCAACCAGCATTTCAAGCTACATGGCAAGCACTCTATCGACCTGGGCGCCGCCTTCACTTGGCAAAGTGGCCGTCGTGGCACCTTGACCACCTACAACGTGCACGGGTTGCGCCCCTACTCCAATGACCCCTACGAGATTGAGGTGCATGAAAAAGATTACTCCTACTGGATCGACGGGTTAGACAAGAGAACACGCGATGAGTATTATAGAAATTTGTGGTACTATTTCTTGGATTTTGCCACCTACCGCCATCCCAACGGCTACGTGATGCCCAGCGTGCACCATCTCGACCTGAGCGCAACATTAAATCTGCACATGCACTGGGGCAGCATCCAAGTGGGTCTGAGCGTGTATAACGTGTACAATCACCGCAATGTGAGCAATGTGTTTTTGGGCTACAAGTCGGGGCGCCGGGTGCTCAAGGGAGTTTGCCCATTCCCTATCATGCCCTCAATCAACCTTGGCGTAAAATTTTAAAAACCTGAAAAGATGAACAATCATGCAATAATTTTGCTGGCTGCAATGGTGATGCTATTCACGAGCTGTGAGACCGATATAGACTATCCCAACGAGAATGGCCAAGACCTGCAACTGGAGATCAACACTGTGGTTCAGTCGGGGGCAAGGATTAAACTCTTTGTGAGCTTAGCCTCAAGCAACGCGCTGGCGCAATATCCCGTGGCCGAGAAATACTCGTCATTTTGGGAGTACGTGTATGACTGGGGAGCTGTCGTATACGACTGGGACCGGAAAGAACACATCGCTCGCAACCTGACGCATTCGGCCCATGTGACCCTTGAAGTGAACGGAGGCACGCCCATTGAAATGACCCCAACGGAGTTTGTCGACTCATCGGCCAGGGTTTCGATGTGGTACTACACTTGCGACTACCTTCCACAGCCCAACGACAAGCTCACATTCAAGGCAAGCTGCAAGGGAGGATTGCTGGGAGAAGACCCCGCCAAAACTTACGAAGCCATAGCAAGTACTATGGTCGAACCTGTGCCAGAGATAAGAGTCAACAGTATCGAGAGAGTGTATCACAAGTGGAATCTCAATCTTGCTGGGTTAGGCAGAGCGAACACTTACCTATTGGATTCAGCCATGAGAGTTTCGATTACCCTCCACGACATTGACCCCAGTGTGCCCAACTACTACAACATGTATGCCGACTGCACTCTCCGCTCTTATACGATCTATCTATTCAGTTCCGACGATCTCTTGTTTTCCGACCCACAACTCACCACGGCTTGGGGCAACTGGCCCGCCAGGTTCAGCTCCATGTTTGACGACCACTTGTTCAACGGCAAGGACTATACCTTCACCATACTGGTTCCCGAGGTAAAATTCAAAAATGAGCCAATACTTCACCTCCAGGTCGATGCGCTCTCTCAACCCTTGTACTACTTCTGGAAGGCCTATGAGCGTTACCGCATTGCCTTCGACGACCCTATGGCCAACCCCGTGCGCATCCCCAGCAACGTAGAAGGCGGCTGGGGCAATGTAGGGGCGGTGAGCAGCACGCGCACACTCACCTACGGTTTCTGGCGCGTGGGGCACCAGTAGCCTGGCAATTTGCACAAGAGCCTGGCACAGCAAAACAGATTGCGCCAGAACCCACATGGCGGGGTTCTGGCGCAATCGTTGTCGTTGAGAGGCTGTGTGTGTAGCCAGAGTGAGGTTACTTGCAGGCGCTGCAGGGAGTCCAGGGCTTGAGCTGCTTGAAGAAGTCGTTGCCCTTGTCGTCGACAAGGATGAAGGCCGGGAAGTCTTTGACCGTGATTTTCCAGATGGCTTCCATGCCCAGCTCGGGATACTCAACACACTCGATGCTCTTGATGGAGTCTTGCGAGAGCACTGCGGCCACGCCGCCTATGGTGCCCAGGTAGAAGCCGCCATGCTTCTTGCAGGCATCGGTCACCACCTGCGTGCGGTTGCCCTTGGCAATCATCACCAGCGAGCCGCCGTGGTCCTGGAACTCGTCGACATAGGGGTCCATGCGGTTGGCCGTGGTGGGACCCATGCTGCCGCAGGGGTAGCCTTGGGGCGTCTTGGCCGGGCCGGCATAGAGGATGGGGTGATCCTTGAAATACTGAGGCAGGTCCTCGCCCTTGTCGAGGCGGGCCTTGAGCTTGGCGTGGGCGATGTCGCGGGCCACGATGATGGTGCCGTTGAGGCTCACACGGGTGCTCACGGGGTACTTGGTGAGCTCCTTGCGCACGGCGTCGATACCCTTGTCGAGGTCGATCACAATGCCACCCTTGCCCTCGCCGGGCTGGCGATACTGCTCGGGGATGAGCTCGCCTGGATTGTCGTCCATCTTCTCGAGCCAGATGCCGTCGCGGTTGATCACTGCCTTGATGTTGCGGTCGGCCGAGCAGCTCACGCCCATGCCAATGGGGCAGCTGGCGCCGTGGCGCGGCAGGCGTATCACACGTATGTCGTGGGCCAGGTACTTGCCGCCAAACTGGGCGCCCAGCCCAATCTTGTGGGCCTCGTCGAGCAGCTTGGCCTCGAGGTCAACGTCGCGGAAGGCGCGGCCCGTCTCGTCGCCGGTGGTGGGCAGGTTGTCGTAGTATTTGATCGAGGCCAGCTTCACGGTGAGCAGGTTTTTCTCGGCACTGGTACCGCCTATCACAAAGGCAATGTGATAGGGCGGGCAGGCTGCGGTGCCCAGGCTCTTCATCTTCTCGACCAGGAAAGGCAGCAGGGTGCCTTCGTTCTGAATCGTGGCCTTGGTCATGGGGTAGAAATAGGTCTTGTTGGCACTGCCGCCGCCCTTGGCCACCATCACAAAGCGGTACTCGGCACCCTCGGTAGCCTCGATGTCGATTTGGGCAGGAAGGTTGCAACGCGTGTTCACCTCGTCATACATGGTGAGCGGAGCATTCTGCGAGTAGCGCAGGTTGTCGTTGGTGTAGGTGTTGTACACGCCGCGCGAGAGCGCTTCCTCGTCGCTGAAGCCCGTCCACACCTGCTGACCCTTCTCGCCGTGAATGATAGCCGTGCCCGTGTCCTGGCAGAAGGGAAGCACGCCCTTGACGGCAGTCTCGGCGTTGCGCAGGAACTGCAGTGCCACATACTTGTCGTTTTCGCTTGCCTCGGGGTCCTTCAGGATTTGAGCCACTTGCAGGTTGTGGGCCCGGCGCAGCATGAACTCGCAGTCGTGGAAAGCCTGCTGGCTCAGCAGCGTGAGTGCCTCGGGGGTGACTTTCAATATTTCCTTGCCTTCAAAAGTACTGGTGCTCACGCCCTCCTTGGTGAGGAGGCGATACTCAGTGTCGTCTTTTCCCAGTTGAAACATGGGAGCATACTTAAACTCAGGAGTATTTGCCATAATAAAATCTAAGTGTTATTGGTTGTGTTACGTAGAATTTTCTTTGTGCAAAATTACTGCAAGTCGAGCGAAATGCAAAATCAAGAACTTGTTTTTGATTTTGGCATTCCCGAGACGAAGCGTAATTTATTCAAAATTACTGCAAGTCGAGCGAAATGCAAAATCGGGGAAGCGTGTTTTTGACCTTTGAATTGCCAACGGACCTTTCAACTTTATGTTGCAGGAAGATAACCGATTTGTATTGAACTACCAAAAACCAATCACAGCACAACACACCGAAAAGCCGCCACACAGTCATGGTGCAGCGGCTCATTGCCGGAAAAAAACCTAAGGCAATCGTGAAAAAAAAATTAAGATTAGGACAGCAACGTGCCTCTTGCCTCTCGCCGCGGCCACGTGCCTTGCCAGGAAAGTGGCAGTAATCACACTATTTTTCCAGAGCACCGTTTCGCTTGATGCGCAGGGTGAGCCGCACCTGCGCCTCGGGGTGGGCATCGGCGTCGAGCTTGCTGATGCGGCACTCCATCACTTGGGTCCAGCCCATCTTGAGCAACGCGGCCACGACCACGTTGTGGCTGCACGGCAGGTAGCCCAGCATGTAGCGGCCGTCGTCGCCGGTCACGTCGGGGTCGATGTAGAACACGGCCACGGCATTGTCGTCGTGGGTATTGGAGCTGTCCCACTCCAGGTGGAGCAGGGTGCCCACTTTGAGCTTTTCCCACACCTCATCGGCATCATAATACTTGCGCCCGGCGAGGTGGCAATCGGTGTAATACAATTTTTTTGCTATCATCGTAGTAGTGTATTGTGTCGTTTACTGCTACAAAGATAGAAGCTGCATGTTTCAAAACATGGTACAAGATTAAGAAAAAAAACTATTTTTTTTGCTCGTAGCGCTCTATAGCCTCCCTGTGGGCCGCAACCACCTTGTCGATCACCCACTGTGGCGAGAGCACCTCGAGCCAGGAGCCTCGCGACACGACCTTGGCGATGAAGTCGGCCGTGGGTCGAAGCTGCAATTTATAGTCGGCCCAGCCGTCGCCATGGGCCACGAGCCGCTGCGAGTCGTGCAGGGGCAGGTCGCGCAGGTAGTAGGCCTCAAGACCGTGGGCGCGCAAGGTGACGGTAGTGATCTCAACCTCGTCGTCGACAAAAACACCGTAATAGGCCGAGAAAAACTCTTCGGCGTCAAAGTCGGGGTCGAGCTTAAAGCGCACGTCGCTCACGAGCATGTCCTCGATGCGGTCGAGCGAGAGCATGGCATAGTAGCCATTTTTCTTGTAACGGGCCAGGATGTACCATCGCTGGCGGAAGTACTTGAGGCAGTAGGGCTCAACAACAAACTGGCGCGACTGCTTTGAGCCATACTTGCGGTAGTCGATCATCAGGCAGCAGCCTGCGCGCATGGCATGAATGGCAACGGCGAGCTTCTTGCCCTGCACCGGGATAGACTCGAGCAGGATGCGGCCGCGCAGCGACATGCCAGCGGCGATGACGTTGCTCACGGTGAGTGTCGAGAGCATCCAGTTCTGCACCGTGTGCTGGCCCAGCACCTCCTCGTTGGCAATGTAGTAGCGGTAGCCGTCGCGACGGTCGCAGTCGATGATGATGCCAAACATGTCTTCGATAGCATCCTTGTGGCGGTTGAAGGTAGAGCGGGCAAAGGGGATGCCCTCGCTCATCTCGGTATCGAGCCAGAGCGTGTTGATTTCCTGCAAGGAGATTTTGCGGTAGTGCTTGATGATGTTCACAAGCCAGATGTATTCTTTAAACAACTCGGGTTTCTTCATCGCTGGTAAAGTTTGTGTTCTCACGCGAAGGTAGTGAAAATCTTTCACATGGCAGTGGCTTGCCCGCGTCAACTTGCCCACGCGTGCGCCTGAGGTCCAGGTGTGGGGCGGGCTGCAAGGAAAATGCAAGATTTTGCATGAAACGCCGCAATGCGCTATCTTTGCAACAATAACCAACCATTTTTTTACAACCAACTCCAAATTCCCAACAAAATGAAACAAAAATTACTTCTCTCCTGCGTTCTCCTGCTCTCGGCAGGCACGATCGGCGCCCAGAAGCAATATGATGACGGGCAGGCCGAAGCCGCCCTTGCCACTCAGGCTCCGGCAGCCCAGGCCCGTGCACAGCAAGAGGGCAGCAGCACCTTCCAAGTGAGCTACAAGCGGCCTCGCGGCGTGTATTACTGCCCCTACTACACCAAGGACGATGCCACAGGCGTGTGGGCCTATTATGCACCCTGGTTGCACTCCACGCCCTACCAGAACGTGACCTTTGTCAACACCTCGACCGGTGCCACGGCATTTGACTGGCGAGTTACCGTGCTCAAGAATCTCGACGAGGAAACCATCACTTCGAGCGACACCGACTTCACCGTGCCCTACTCGCTCAGAATAAGCGACAGCATACCCACGCTCACGGCCACGGGCGCGCCCGACACCACAGCCACCTACTTCATGGGCGGCTACAACAAGAGCCTGCAATACGTGCCCTCGACGATGTGGACCTATCCCAACTGGAAATATGCCACCTCCGAGACCTACAAGGTGCGACACATGTGGGAGTCGAGCAAGTACTATGCCTCCAAAACCGACCGCACGGGCACAGCCTCGGGCAGCAGCTTCTACTACACACTCGATACGCAATATGCAGCCAGCGGCAGCAGCAAGGCCTACACCTTCGGGCGCAACACAGCAGGCTACGACTACTCGGGCGTTGCCTTTGAGAAGCCAGCACACCCCTACCTCATCAACCACGTGGGTGTGAAATACCAAAAGCTCAAGTGGACACGCAACGCCAACGCCCTGATAAAGGCCGAAATATATGAGCTGAAAAGCATTCCCACCTATAGCGACACCCAGGCCGTGACGCCCACACTCGTGCGCCGCATCGCCACTGGAATGGTCACCATCGACAGTATCAACACTGCTGCCTCGGGCATGCTGTCGATACTCATGAAAGACGACGACGGCAACACGCCCGAAATCAACACCGACATACTTGTCGTTGTATCGGGATACAACAACGACGCCATCAGCGACTTCACGCTCCTGTGCAGCAGCGACAAAGTCGACGAGGGCTATGGCGAGCTGGGCTACCTGGGCATCACGCAAAGCGACGGCACCGTGAACCTTGTGGGTGTGAACAACACCGTGGGCACCAACTTCTACACCGCACCGTCGATCTTCATCGAGACCGAGCGGCCCTGGCTCACCTTCAGGTCGGGAATCGAGCCCGAGGGGCACGACTTCCTCACCACGGGCGAAGTCTACGACTTGGAGCTATTCTCGTCGATGCCTTCCACGTCATGGACCATCACCACCAGCGCTGCAAGCAGCAGCCCCCAAGGCAAGGCAGCCGCAGCCAAGGTCGACCTGCCCTCGTGGCTCAGCATCACCCTGCGCGAGGAGACCGGCAGCGAGCTGGGCTACTCGACCCATGCCGTGCTCGACGCCCAGGCCCTGCCTGCAGGCGAGCCCATGCGCGAGGCTACCTTGCGATTTGCCTTCCCAGGCGCCTATCTCGACTATCACATCACACAAGGCATGAGCACGGCCGTGACCACCATAAGCCGCGACAGCGAGCACGACGGCGCAGTCTACAACATGCTGGGCCAGAAAGTGAGCCCCAATGCCAAGGGCTTGCTCATCAAGAACGGTAAAAAGACCTATGTGAAATAGCGCGCGCCACAGCGGCAGCCGCCCTCGCAGGCAGCCAAAGCTACAAGAAGGCCGGCCTCGACAGCGGGGACAACACTACGCCCCCTCCTGCCGGCCGGCCTTTGCATGCCTCAACAGGGAAAAACACACGCTCGCTTGCCGCCATTATTCGGCAATAATTGCTACCTTTGTCCAAGCAAGGCAGCTACATGCCATCTTTTTGACACAACACGACTATGAAACAAAACTGGAGACCGGGCACCATGATCTATCCGCTGCCAGCCCTGCTGGTCACGTGCGGTGCCGTGCCCGAGGAATACAACGTGCTCACTGCAGCCTGGACGGGGACGATATGCTCCGACCCGGCCATGTGCTACGTGTCGGTGCGCCCCGAGCGGTACAGCCACGACATCATCGAGCGCAACATGGCCTTCACCCTCAATCTCACCACCCAGGCACTGGCGCGGGCCACCGACTGGTGCGGGGTGCGCAGCGGGCGCGACTACAACAAGTTTGAGGAAATGGGCCTCACCCCTGTCGAGGGAGTGAAGGTGGCAGCCCCCTACATCGAGGAGTCGCCCATGAGCATCGAGTGCAGTGTGCGCGACATTGTGCACCTGGGCAGCCACGACATGTTTATAGCCGATGTGATGGGCGTGCTGGCCGACGAGCGCTACATCGACCCGGCAACGGGCAAGTTTGACCTCGAGCAGGCCGGGCTCATCGCCTATGTGCACGGGCAGTACTACACGCTGGGCAAGGCCCTGGGCCACTTTGGCTGGAGCGTGAAGAAGAAGAAGTGAGCGCCGAGAAGAAAAATAAAACGCGGCAAACACAAGGCTTTGTCAAAAATTTTGACTAAGTTTGCACACGTCAAGGCGACTGCTCGGGCCGTCTCAGGCACAAGGGCCTGACGACAGTACACCCGGGGGGCGCTGCACAGCATCTTTTATTTCAAGAAGACACCCTTATCTAAATAAAACAACCTTTTTAAACAACATTTCAGCTATGTTTAAAGATACTGAGATTTTCAACATCATCGAGAAAGAACACAATCGCCAGCTGCACGGCATGGAGCTGATTGCAAGTGAAAACTTTGTGAGCGACGAGGTGATGCGCGCCATGGGCAGTTGCCTCACCAACAAGTATGCCGAGGGTTATCCTGGCCACCGCTACTATGGCGGCTGCCAGTGTGTGGACGAGAGCGAGAACATCGCCCGCGACCGCGTGAAGAAGCTCTTCGACGCCGAGTATGCCAACGTGCAGCCTCACAGCGGCGCACAGGCCAACATGGCCGTGTTTATGGCCTGCTTGAAGCCTGGCGACAAGTTCATGGGTCTGAACCTTGCCATGGGAGGCCATCTCTCGCACGGCAGCCCAGTCAACTTCTCGGGCATCATGTTTAACGACTGCGAGTATGACGTCGACAAGGAGACCGGGCTGGTCGACTACGACATGATGGAAGAAGTGGCTCTGCGCGAGAAGCCCAAGTTGATCATAGGCGGCGCCAGCGCCTACAGCCGCGAGTGGGACTATGAGCGCATGCGCAAGATTGCCGACGAGGTGGGCGCCATCTTCATGGTCGACATGGCACACCCGGCTGGCCTCATTGCAGCCGGCCTGCTCAAGAACCCATTGAAATATGCCCACATTGTGACCTCGACCACCCACAAGACCCTGCGCGGCCCGCGCGGCGGCATCATCTTGATGGGCAAGGACTTCGACAACCCGTGGGGCAAGACCACCAAGAAGGGCGTGATACGCAAGATGTCGTCGCTCCTCGACTCGGCAGTGTTCCCCGGCGTGCAAGGCGGCCCGCTCGAGCATGTGATCGCAGCCAAGGCAGTGGCCTTCGGCGAGGCGCTGCAGCCCGAGTTCAAGCAATATGCCCTGCAGGTGAAGAAGAATGCCGCCGTCATGGCACAGGCATTTGTCGACAAGGGTTACAAGATATGCACCGGCGGTACCGAAAACCACTGCATGCTCATCGACCTGCGCACCAAGTTCCCCGAGCTCACCGGCAAGGTGGCCGAGAACGCGCTCGTGGCTGCCGACATCACGGTGAACAAGAACATGGTGCCCTATGACGACCGCAGCGCCTTCCAGACCAGCGGTCTGCGTGTGGGCACGCCTGCCATCACCACCCGCGGCGCCAAAGAGGAGCTGATGCCCGTGATTGTAGATCTCATCGACACTGTGCTGCACGATCCCGAAAACGAGACAGTGATCAAGACCGTGCGCGAGAAGGTGAACAGCATCATGAAGGACTACCCCATCTTTGCATGGTAATCCATATCCACCGCTGCTGCTACAGCAACGCGTTTTTAAGCTTATAAAACATAGGCCCGAGAATCCTGCAATGTGCAGCTCTCGGGCTTATTTGTTTCTTATCTGTGCACCGGCGGCTCAGGCATCCTCTCTCACAAAATAGGGATGCGTCTCGTCGCCCAGGCCGGGATCGAAGACAAAGCCCTCGTGCTCAAAGGCACACAACGCGGCAGGCAACGCGGGCCGCTGCTCGAGAATGAACCGCGTCATGGCTCCGCGGCACGACTTGGCCCACACGGCCTGCACCTTGAGATTGCCCAGCTTGCTCACACAGAACATGGGCTGTATCACCTTCACCTCGCGCTTCACCCGGTTCCAGTCGAACAGGTGCTCATACTCAGCCGTGGAGAGGTGCACAAGGATGCCGTCGTCGGCCTTCACGCTGTCGATGAGCACACCGGTGAGCCGGTCGCGCCAGAACTGGCTCACTGGCTTGTCGCCAGTGGCCTCAAGCCTCACGCAGTGCTCCATGCGATAGGGCACGATCGCGTCCATGGGACGCAGCAACCCGTAGAGAAAACAGGTAATCCACAAGTGCCCCTGCCCGTAGACCAATGCCTCGTGGCCGAGCGAGGCAGCCCGCAGGTGCTTGTAGGCCTGGCCGTTGTAGGCCATGACGGCCGGCACAGGGCGGGCAAAGTCAAAGTTGGCGTAGCGCAACTTGTTTTCGGCCGCAATCCTTGGGCTGCAATCCAGCTGGCGGGCCAGCTCCTCCACATCGAGCTGGGCCATTTCACGGGCCAGCACACTGGCCACGGCCTGGAAGCGAGGCTGCGACCAGGCCTTGGCCGTCACCTTCTCGGCGGGAAACATAATCTTGGCATTGGCCAGAAGTATCTGCATCTTGATGTAGCGTTTCTGTTTTAATTGAATGTTACCTTTAGTTTTTTACCGTCGCGTCAGCGGCGGCGCAACAGCACATCGGCATCACTGGCATCTACGATGTGTGCCGTCATGGGGCGGCGCAAGAAAATCTCCTGGTCACCACGCTGCCACATCGCGCTATCGGCAGCAGTTGCAAAGGCCACTGCATGATAGCCACAGGCATCAAGATAGCGCTTGGCGGCACAATAGCCGTCGCCCCCCATCTTGCGATTGACCACGATCACATCGGGCTCATGCTGCGCAATAGCTGACCGCTGGGTGCACCTCGTGCGCACATAGTTGCCATTCTGCTGAGCCCAATCGGGACACGCAGGCAACGCCTCGGCCCGAAGGCCCAATTCGCCTCTCACGGGCATAGTGAGATAATACATGATTTTGCAATACCTGCCCTGGCGAGCAACAATGTCGAGAGCTGTGTGAAAGATAGTGCGCTTGTAGCTGCGCTTGTTGAAGGCATAGCTACACTGCGAGAAGAAATAGGCGCCATGGGCGAAACACACCACCACAGCCAGCGCAAGCATGGCAGCATAGGCCCAACGCGCATGCACGCATCGCTGTATCAAGGTCAGCAGAGCAACGATGCCCAGCACAAGGCACGCATTGCCTGCTTCGGCATAGTAGTAGTAATAGCCCATCGAGTAGATGGCGGCACACACGGCCACGCAATACACAGCCACCCATCGATAACGCTCGGTCTTGAAAACCCAAAGAAACAGCAATGCCGACAGACCTTGGGCTATCACGTTCCACAAGAAAAACAACACATAGTGGGCATACATGCGTTTCAGAGGCCCCAAGTCGCGATACCGCAAGTCACCGATATTCTCGACTGTGAGCAAGGTGTGTACACAATACTCTCTCACAAAAGGAACAAAGGCTCCCACACACAGCAAGTAGATGACAAATGGAGCCATTGCCACCACAGCGCCCAGCACAAGCCGCCACAACGAGGGCCATAAAGATTGCCGGCGCTGGCCAAAAGTTGCATAAAGCTGCAACAAGGCCACTGCCGCAATCATGGCAGCAATGCTGTACTTGATCATGAAAGCCAGGCCTATGCACAGCCCGGTTTTAAACATCACCCCATTGCTGCGCCCAGGCTCGCCGCTCATCATGATCGACAAAGCGCCATAAATGGCATAGAGCAACAGTGGCATACACCAACGCTCGCAACGCCACTCGGCAGGTTCGTAAAGCAGTGCAAAGGCAGTGAGCACGACCACAATCGCATTGAGCAACGACTGCCTGCCGAAAAACAATATCGCGACTTTGCGCGCTATCCACAAGGTGGCGATGAGCGACACACACTCGAGCCCGAAAACTCCGATAAAGCTGTGGGGCGTGATCACATAGCCCACTCCGTAGATGAGCCACAACAGCGGTCCCTTGGAGTCGATGAAATCGACATAGGGGACCATTCCGCGAGCCAAGGCACGGCCACAAGTGAAATACCAGTTCATATCGCAGCCCATAAAGGGGTCGTAGAGCCACGAGTCGCAGCCAGCCACCACCATCAAGGCAACGGCAAAGACCGATATTGAGAGCAATGCACGCCAACGCGTGCTTGTGCCTGAGCAGTTATGATAGTGTGCTACTGTCTTATCCATTTCAAAAAAAACAACAAAAAACACTTTTCGCTGCGGGGTGGCCGGGGCGGCATCAGGGCTTGGCGGGCACGAGATAGCGGTCGCCGGTCGACTCCACCAGCTCTTTTTTCACAGCCTCGGGATAGCCCGGACGGGTGAACTTGGGGCGGAAGCCACTCTCGTTCATCTCGTAGTGGCCGCCATGCTCCTCGCGCACGATACCATCGTTGTACTTCACAATGAGCTTGAAAGCCAGGTCGCGCCAAGCCTGGAGCATGTGGGCACCCTGGTCGCGGCTGTAGCGCGTGAGCAGCTCTACAGCTTGGGCCGGGCTGCCGGCTTCCAGAGCCTGCTTCTCGACAACAGGCTGTGCGGCAAAGAAGCCGCTCTCGAGCGAGTCGCGCACGACCTTGAGCTCGGGAAAGAGCATGCTGTAGCGCGGATACACCATGTTGGCCACCCAGTTGCACACCCAGTAGGCATTGTCGATCGAGAAGTTGACGGCACTCACGCCATTCTTCTCCTTGAAGCACTCGGGCACATCGGTGTTGCAGCAGTACACGGGGGTGTAGGCTGCCATGTTGCCGTCGTCGTTGGCAAACCAGATGACGCCGCCCACCTCGTTGGGCAGGAAAGAACGCGACTGGGTGATCCAGCTGAAGGCCGTCTGCTGTGTAGAGATGGGGCGCTCGTTGAAGTATTCCTTGCCTTGGTACTTAAAACTCAAGGGGGTGGGTCTGTAGGGCGTCTCATAGATGCCCTGCCCCAAGTCGCGGTTCATGTCGAGCGGTGTGCCGTCGTAGTGGTCGCGCAACACGGCCTCAACATCGGCCACGCTGAGCTTGCGGTTGGGCACAATCCACAAGGGCATGCGCTCGGCCTTGAGGTCGGTGCCCGAGGCATAGGGCAGGTAGCGCTCCATGCCCGAGGCATACTTGTTGAAGAAAGCCCACACGCGGGCCTCGCAATAGCGAGTGTTGTCGAAGCTGGCCGGGCAATAGGCATCGCAGAAGCTGAAGTCGGCATCCTTGCCGCTGTACCAGCCCATTTTGCGGGCAAAGGAGATTACATTTTTGGAGTACATCCAGTTGCGCTTGTCCTTCATGTCGATTTTCTCGATGCGGCTCTTGTTGGCATGGGCGCTGATGGCATTGTCGGGAATGCGCACGGCGGCCCACACTGTCTTCTTGCTGCCACGGCCGCAGCCCAGCATCTCGAGAATCCAGGCCTCGTTGGGGTCGCACACGGTAAACGACTCGCCCTCGCTGTTGTAGCCATAGGTGTCGACAAGGGTGGTCATCACCTTGATGGCCTCGCGGGCGGTCTTGCTGCGCTGCAGGGCGATGTCCATGAGACTGCCGTAGTCGAGAATGCCCGTAGAGTCGACACACTGCTCGCGGCCGCCAAAGGTGGTCTCGCTTATCGACACCTGCCACTGGTTGATGTTGCCTATCACGTTGTAGGTTTCCTCGGCCTCGGGGATCTCGCCCCAGTAGGTGCGCATGTCGCGGTCATAGACCTTGCGCATCTCGCCCTTGGCGTGGCGCCTGGCCTTGAAGTGATAGAGCGGGTGAAAGGCGCCGAAAGAGTCGCAGTTGTAGGTGCACATCACGCTGCCGTCGGTGCTGGCGCCCTTGGCCACGATGATGCTTGTGCAGGCCAGTGCCTGCATCACGGCCGCCATGGCAGCCATGGTGAAAAAGAATTTTTTCATACGTGAGGATATTTATCGTTTCATTGTTGACTGGTTACCAAGCTGGCAAAGCGCTTGTTGCTCCACACCACATAGTTGCCTTGGGCATCGGCACTGATGGTCATCACGCCCAGGTGGCGATTGCCCTCCATGAGCTGGCGTGTTCGGGCAGTGCCCATCACCATGCAGGCTGTGGCCCAGGCATCGGCCGTCATGCAGTCGGGGGCCACGATGGTGACGCTGAGCAGGTCGCTCTCGCTGCTGTAGCCTGTGATGGGATTCACGATGTGCGACACCTTCTTGCCGGCCACTTCCTTGTACTTGCGGTAGTTGCCGCTTGTGGCCACACCGCCGCCGTCGAGAGCGATGACCAGTGCCGGCTGGTGCTCGACACGTGCATTGTCCTCGATGGGCATGTCGATCGACACGTGCCACTTCTCGCCCTGGGCATTGTGCCCCTTGCAGGCGATCTCGCCGCCTATCTCGACCATGTAGCTGGCAGCGCCGCCACGCTCAAGGGCACGCCCCACCTCGTCGCAGGCCAGGCCCTTGGCGATAGAGCTGAAGTCAAACTGGATGCGAGGGTCGCTCTTAACCAGCCTGCCAGCCTCGATGCGCGTCTTGCCTATGCCCACGATGTGGAGCAGGCTGTCGATCATCTTCTTGTCGGGGAGCTGCCCCTTCTTGTAGCCGAAGCCCCAGGCATTGACCAGGGGCATCACCGTGGGGTCGTAGGCGCCACCGGTGGCCTTGTTCACCGCCAGTGCAGTGCGGTACATGCGCATCAGGCAGCTGTCGAGCCGGTCGGTCTTGTTCTGGTTGATGCGCGACACCAGCGAGCGGGGATTGAACACCGAGGCGCTGTTGTCGATGAGGTCAAACACGCGCTGTATCGAGTCGCTCATGTTGTGCGAGGCCTCGTAGGTCACATGGTAGTCGGTAGTCCACACCACGCCCTGGTCGCTCATGTAGTGCTTCACTTGCGGGCGATAGAAAACTAACACGGCAACTCCCACCACCACAGCTGCTATCACAGCCCAGTAGCGGCGCGAAGAGATGATCTTGTCGTTCATGTCGATTTTAAATAGAGATAAAACAAAATAGAGAGTGACTATTTCACGTCACAAAGTTAACGTTTTTTATGGCTTATGAAGTCATTTTATTCAATTTATAAGCACTTATTTCGAGTTTTTTCTTACTTTTGTGGCATTTAAAGGAACAAAACTATGATTAAAAAGACATTAAGCTACATGGTAGTGCTGGCCGTCGCTCTACTGGCCACAGCCACGCCCGCTGCGGGCCAGTTGCGCTTCGGCGTGAAAGCCGGCATGGGCATCAACGACATGAAATTTAACAAAGATGTGCTCGACAACAAGAACTATCTGGGCTGGACCGCCGGCGTGACCGCCGAGCTGCAGGTGCCTGTGATAGGCCTTGCCTTTGACGGCGCTGTGCAATACACGCACCGCACCAGCGAGCTCTACACCGACGACCCCAACGGCACCAGCTACAAGCGCAACTACATCGAGGTGCCCATTCATGCCAAGTACAAGCTGGGCTTGCCGGTGCTCGAGAAGGTGGCAGTGCCTTTCCTGTTTGTGGGCCCCAACTTTGCCTTCCTCACCAATTCCAACGACAAGGGCAACTCGTTTAAAGACAAAGACATGGCGCTCTCGCTTGACCTGGGTGCCGGTGTAGAGCTGGTGCACAAGCTGCAAGTATCGGTCACCTACAGCGCCGGCATGACCAAGGCCTTTGAATATGTGGGCGTCGACCGCGACAAGTATCCCAACGTGACAGGCAAGGACAAGTGCTGGACCATTGCAGCTGCCTATTTCTTTTAGTTTCACCAGTGCTCACGCGCGCCACGCACAAGGGAGCGTTACTGGAAGTTAAAGACAAAGTCAATGCTTGCGCGTGTTGATATTTTGTTTTAGCTTTGCAACAAAATCACAGAAAAAAAATGACTAAAACAGGCATCGCACTCCTTCTTTCCACAATCCTGGCATTGGGCTCAAGCCTGGCCGCCAGCGCCGAGACGCGCTGGGGTCCCACCATAGGCATCAACTACAATGAGATCCACTTCAAGCAAGGCGACATCTTCAAGAGCGACCGCATGATAGGCGGCCAGGCCGGCTTGACGGGCGAGCTCATGGTGCCCGGCATAGGCTTCGGCGTCGATGGCTCGGTGCTCTACTCGCTGCGCCAGGGCAAGCTGCACCTGGGCGACAAAAAGGTGTGGGCAAGCCAGGGTGCCGGCACCGAGACGTGCTCGCTGCACTACATCGACGTGCCGCTTAACCTCAAGTTTAAGTATCACAACTTGAATGGCGTGGAAAACACCATCATGCCCATGGTGTTTGTGGGACCCACGATTTCCTTCTTGGCAGGGCACAACAAGTGTGCCGACCAGCTGAGCTACCAGAAGGTGAGCGCAAGCCTGCACTTCGGGCTGGGTTGCGAGCTCTTCAACAAGGTGCAGGTCAAGGCCGGCTACCAGTTCAGCATAGGCAGCTCGCTCAAGACCAAGCTGCTCGACGAGAACGATGCCAAGAATCGCTCGTGGTTTTGCAATGTCACCTACTTTTTGAAGTAAGGCTGTGCACTTTTGCACAAAAACAGAAAATAAAATTGCTTGCAAATTATAAAAAAAAGACTAAATTTGTAGCAATAACACTCTAACTGAAGTTGATTCAATGTGTGGGGTCGTGCGTCGCGATGACGTGTAGCCCCATTTTTTGTACCCCATGCTTCGCTGTAGTGATTATCAAAAAGAAAAAAAACCTAACTTTGCCTATAATATGAAGACACAACTTGAAATTGAAATCGAGAAAATGATGTCGGGGCAGCTCTACGACGCCAACTACAACGACCAGCTGCTGCCCTTGCTCGAGGCCACGAGCGAGAAGTGCTGGGAATACAACCACCTGCTGCGCCCCAGCCAGGTTGCCGAGCGCGAGGCGTTGCTGCGCGGCTTGCTGGGCAAGACGGGCAAGCGCTTCAAAATCAACCAGCCGTTTTACTGCGACTACGGGTTCAACATCGAGATAGGCGAGGATTTCTTTGCCAACTTCAATCTTGTGATTCTCGACGAGGCCAAGGTGAAAATAGGCGACCACGTGTATATTGCGCCCAACTGCGGCCTCTACACAGCCGGGCACCCGCTCGACGTGGGGCAGCGCAATGCCGGAATGGAATACTCACTGCCCATCACCGTGGGCAACAACGTGTGGATGGGAGCCGGCGTGCACGTGATGCCGGGTGTGACGATAGGCGACAACACAGTGATAGGGGCAGGCAGCATCGTGGTGCACGACATCCCGGCTGGCGTGCTTGCCGTGGGCAATCCCTGCCGGCCAGTGCGCAAGATTCATTAAGGAGACATTAAAAAGGGGGAGGCCATCGTCAGTGCTGCGGCTCATAGTCGCAATGCTCCTGGTTGAAGACAACATGCGGGCTTGAGAACACACGGTCCATGGCGCTGCTGTGCACCATCGCGCGTGTGGGCCCTGCCAGCACCTGGCGGTCGCGGGTGATGAGCCACAGCTGGTCGGTGAGCAACAGGCTGCGCGAGATGTCGTGGGTAGAGAGCACAACGGCCTTGTGCTGCTCGTGGGCCAGCGAGGCGAGCAACTGCATCGTCTCGATGCGGCTGGCGGCATCGAGAAAGGCTGTGGGCTCGTCGAGCACGATGATGGGCGTGTGCTGTGCCAGCGCCCGGGCTATCATGGCCTTCTGTCGCTCGCCGTCGCTCAACTGGGCCACATAGCTCTGCGCCTTGGCCGTGATGCCAACACTCGCTATGGCCTGTGCCACAATCGCGCGGTCGTCGTCGTCGAGGCGGCCCAAGAAGCCCGTGTGAGGCTGGCGGCCCAAGGCCACCAGCTCGGTCACCGTCAAGGCTCCAGCCTGAATGCGGTCGGTAGTCACCAGGCCTATGAGACGGCTGCGCTCACGCAGCGAGATGCCGCCCAGGTTGCGCCCGTCCACCTCAATCCACCCCTCAAGCGGCCGCGAGGCACAGGTGAGCGCACGCAGCAGTGTCGACTTGCCGGCGCCGTTCTGTCCCAACAAGGCCACCAGCTGTCCGCGCTCGATGCTCAAGTTGAGCCCCGAGAGCAGCGTGGTGGTGTGCTTGCCGTGCACATAGCCCACTGCAAGATTGTGGGTAGCATACAATGCTGTCATATTTCTATTTTTTCTTCTCTCAATTGCTTTAATGACTATGGTTGCCCACCCAGGAGGCCTCCTGCCCCTCCCGTTCAGTTGAAATATTGTATCTTGCGGCGATTGAGCAGGATGTAGATGATGACCGGCACGCCTATGATGGGCGTGATGGCATTGAGCGGTATCACATGCCCGAAGCCAGTGCTGAGCAAGGCACACAGCAAGGCCGTGTCGGCCCCGGCCAGGATAGTCACGGGCAGGAGCCTGCTGTGATTGCTGGTCGAGAGCATGAGGCGTGCCAGGTGAGGCACCACCAGCCCCAGGAACCCGATGGGACCGCAAAATGCGGTGACCACGGCCGTGAGCACACCCGTGATGAGCAGCAGCTCGATGCGCACGCGGTGCGTGTTCACGCCCAAGTTTTGGGCATAACGCGCCCCCAGCAGCATGGCGTTGAGCGGCTTCACCATGAGCATCGAGGCGGCAAGGCCCGCAAGCACTACCGAGGCATATACAGGCAGCTGGGAGAGCGCGACGCCCGAGAAGTTGCCAAAGCCCCAAGTCACATAGCTGTGCACCCCTTGCTCACTGGCCAGCGAGTTGAGCAGCGAGATCACACTCGAGGCCAGGTAGCTCACCAGAATGCCAATGATGAGCAGCATCGTGTCGCTGTGCACCACCGCCGAGAAGGCAACCAGCAAGGCCAGCACTGCACCAGCCCCGAGAAGGGCGCCCACAAGCGTTGCCACATAGCCTGCGGCCGTCTCACCCAGCAGGCCGCCCATGGTGCCGCCCATGGCAAGCATCACGATGGCCACGCCCAAGCCGGCACCCGTAGAGACGCCCAGAATCGACGGCCCGGCCAGGGGGTTGTTGAAGGTAGTCTGCAACAGCAGTCCCGATACCGAGAGCGCCGCTCCCGCCAGCGCCGCCGTGGCAATGGTGGGCACACGCGACTGCACGACAATCACATCCCAGGCCTCGTTGCCGCTGCCATGCCCCGAGAGAATCGAGAGCACAGCGCCGGCATCGATGTCGACACTGCCCACCAGCAGGCAGGCAGCTGCCAGAGCCAGCAGCAATAGCGCAAGGCCGCACACGGCCAGGGTGTATCGATGGGAATGTAGTTTGTGCATCAGCGGTCGAGATGATGGTAATACTCATGCCTGTAGCCCGGGAAGAGCTCGGGGTGCAACACAGCGGCCAGCTCGTGGAGCAACACGTCGGGATGGAACGGAATGCGCACAAAGAAGTGGCTCTCGCCCGTGTCGCACACCCACACTCGACGTGTCTTGAAAGCCTTGAAATTCTTGTTCAGGTCATATTGCGCCTGCAACTGGGCCAGCGTGTTGATGCCCGTCCACTTGATAAACCAGAAGTCGGCATTCTGAGCCTTGGCAAGCACCTGGTCGAAATCGAGCGAGAGCGACCCGGTGCTCTTGTCGTCGCTCCAGGGATAGGAGCCGCCCGCATCCTTGATGACACGGGCCATGTAGCTGTTGCCGCCTGGCACACTCCACACGCCGCTTATCACCATCTCGGTAATCACACTGGGGTGAGAAGTGGCTTTTTGGGTGCGCGCCACAATGGCATCGTAGCGCCCCCTCACTGCTCGGTAGAGGCTGTCGCCACGCTCCTCGCTGCCCAGCAAGGCACCGTAGAAGCGTGCCCACTCGGCACGGCCCAGGGGAGAGTACTCAAGATAGTCGGCACACTCAATCAAGGGAATGCCCAGTTTCTCGACCTGGCCATAGGTGGCGTCCTGATAGGGCGACAGCAGTATAGCGTCGGGCTTCATGGCAATCACGCGCTCGATGCTGGGAGCACTGCTGCTGCCGCAGTCGGCAATCGCGCCGTGCTTCACACGGGCCAGCACCTCGGGGTCGGTGAAGTAATTGGCATCGCACACCCCCTTCACAGCCTCAAAGCCGCCCAGCTCGCGCATCACGCTCGTGTGCACCTCGCTGTAGACGAGGGCTCGCCTCACAGGGGTGCGCACCACGGTGCCTGCAGGCAGGTCGCGGGGCACCACCGAGTCGCGAGGCACAAGCAGATAGGTGTGTAGCAACTTGCCGTTGTGCCACGGGTCCTTGATTTCAACCTTGAGATAGCCTCTCTTTTGCGTCATGACCAGCAGGCTGGCCTGGCGGTCGTTGTTGCGGGCCGCGTTGCTGCCGCGATTGCACGACACAAGCATCAATGCCAGCAGCAAGGCGACAGCCACATGCTGTAAAATTGCAGAGTGTTTCATATTCTACTTGCAAAATTACTGCAAGTCGAGCAAAATGCAAAATCGGGGAAGCTCGCCTTTTGATCTTTACATTGCCAAGACGCCGCGTGATTTATTTAATATGAGAACAGAAACGGCTAAATGCGCTTGAGCATCGCCTCAGTGGGATTTTTGGCTACGATGCGGCCCTGAGGGTCGATGAGAAAAGAGCTGTAGCCTGCCTTTTGGTGCCAAGCTGCAAGCAATGCCTGGCCCTGGATGGTGTTGCCATAGAATTGTGTATCGCCATCGAGGCTGTCGAGTTTCACAAGCTCGCGGTACACGCCCTCGCTGCTGTCGTAGTTGACCGCGATGTGGGCCAGGCGTGCGTTACCGGCTGCCACACGGTCGTGCACGATATTGGCCATGCGCGACTCGGGGTCGACCGAAGACCAGAACGTAACCACAACATACCGGCCTCGGCAGTTTTGCAACTGGGCAGTGACCTCCCCGTTGCTCACAGCAAAGTTGGGCGCTTGCAGCCCTATACGGGCCTCGGTCCCGACACCGCTGCTTGACGAACCAAAGAAAACCAACAACAATAATAAACTCACCACAATAATGGGTGACTTCTTCATACTTTTTCTCATTTTCTATAAACTTTCACGATCGCCTTGCTTCCCTGCCCCAAGCAGGACGGGCGACCTCACTTCTCACAACAGGTGCCCCAGGCTTCAACGCCCATGTGGCACATCGATGGGGAAGGTGCATGGTGTGACAAGTGACAATAAAAAAAAACTGGATTGCTTAGAATAAAGCACCTTCCATCGTGCTTTTACGGGTGCAAAGATAGCAAAAGAACCAAAACCGGCAAAATACAACTGCCTTAAAAATTTATAAATTACTGAAATATAGAGCTTTGAAAATGTCACAAATTTAGGTATAATTTAAAATCATATTCAATTTAACTTAAAATGTTAAACAGCGCACAGCCACAGCGCTCATAGCAGGTTGAGCCCAGTCACGGCGGTACTCATTTTTAACACAACAGGGCATTGCCGCCAAGTGTTAAAACCAGCAAAGATGACTCACGACAAAAAAGTGCCAATTTATGCCTCACAGGTCAAATATTATGCCTAATTTTGTAACAAAAGATCACTTAAAAGGGAAAAATAATGACTGAACGCACCGACCAAGAAATCATTCTCATCAACATCTCGGGTCACGACAAGCCAGGCGTGACCTCGGCCCTGACCAAGATACTGGGAAAATTCGGGTCGACCATACTCGACATCGGACAGGCCGACATACACCACACCCTCTCGCTGGGCATCATGTTTCTCACCACAAGCAAGCTGAGCGGCGAGATCATGAAGGAGCTCTTCTTCAAGTCGAGCGAGATGGGCGTAGAGATACACTACACCCCCATCACCATCGACGAGTACATCGGCTGGGTGGCCCTGCAGGGCAAAAACCGCTACATCATCACCATGCTGGGCAGGGTCATCACTGCCGAGCAAATCTCGGCCATAAGCGGCATCGTGGCCAGGCAAGGACTCAACATCGACTCGATAAGGCGGCTCACGGGGCGGCCCTCGCTCGACGATGCAGCCGAAGACGCCAAGCGCTACGGCGTGCCGCGGCGCTCATGCATCGAGTTTTCGGTGCGCGGCACACCGGCCCACAAAGAGGCCATGCAGGCCGAGTTCATGCGGCTGAGCAACGAGCTGGGCTTCGACATCTCGCTGCAGGAAGACAACATGTACCGCCGTTGCCGGCGCCTCATATGCTTCGACATGGACTCGACCCTGATACAGACCGAGTGCATCGACGAGCTGGCCCGCCGCGCCGGCGTGGGCGACAAGGTGAGCGCCATCACGGCCAGCGCCATGCGTGGAGAAATCGACTTCAAGGAGAGTTTCACCCGGCGCGTGTCCCTGCTCAAGGGGCTCGACGCCAGCGTGATGAAAGACATTGCCGAGCACTTGCCCATCACCGAGGGCGTAGACCGGCTCATGAGCGCGCTCAAGCGCACTGGCTACAAGATTGCCATCTTGTCGGGCGGATTCACCTACTTCGGCAACTACATGAAAGCGAAATACGGCATCGACTACGTGTATGCCAACGAGCTCGAGATAGGGCCCGACGGCCGGCTCACCGGCCGATATGTGGGTGACATTGTCGACGGCAGCCGCAAGGCCGAGCTACTGCGCTTCCTGGCACAGGCCGAGCACGTGAACATTGCCCAGACCATCGCCGTGGGCGACGGGGCCAACGACCTGCCCATGCTCAAGACAGCAGGCCTGGGCATCGCTTTCCACGCCAAGCCCAAGGTGAAGGCCAACGCCCAGCAGAGCATCTCGACCATAGGCATCGACGGCGTGCTCTACTTCCTGGGCTTCAAGGATTCCTACATGAAAGAATAGGCTCAAGGCAAGTGCCCAGGCCCTCACCGTCAGTCGTCGATCGAGGGCAATTGCTTGGTAGCCTTGGCCCCCATGTCGCTGATTTTCTGGATACGGCCCATGAGATTGCCTCGGCCCTCACTCAGCTTCTTCGAGGCGTCGTCATAGGCCTTCTGTGCACTCTGCAAGGCCTTGTCGATATTTTTCAGGTCTTTTACAAAGTCGGAGAACTTGTCGATCATCTTGCCCGCCTCCTCGGCAATGTCGAGCGCGTTTTTGGTTTGTCGGTCACGGCTCCACAGCTGGTCGATGAGCCGCACCACCGAGATGAGGTGGGTGGGGCTCACAATCACCACCTGCCGCTGGAAGGCATAGGCCCACAGGTCGCTGTCGGCACTCATGGCCAGCAAGTAGGCTGGCTCGTTAGGGATAAACATCATCACAAAGTCGGCCGAGTTCTTCACCCAGCGCTGGTAGGACTTGCCGTCAAGTTCGTCGACATGCTTGCGCACCGAGGCGAGGTGGCGCTTCAAGGCGGCCTGCCGCAGGTTCTCGTCGCCAGCGTTCACATAGTCGGTGTAGGCCGTGAGCGAGACCTTGGAATCGATGACCAGGCGCTTCTTGTCGGGCAAGTTGAAAATCACATCGGGCCGCAAGCGGCCTCCCTGGTCGTTTTTCAGAATCTCGCCATTGTCGTCGCGTGTGACCTGCACCTCATAGTTCAGCCCTTCCTCCAGGCCCGAGAGGTCGAGTATCTGCTTGAGCACCATTTCTCCCCAGTCGCCTTGCACCTTGCTGTCGCCGCGCAGGGCCTCGGTGAGCTCGCGTGCTTCCTTGCCGATGCTGCGGTTCACGTCGCTCAAGTCCTTGATTTGCTGTTGCAGGGCGGCAGTGTCGCGCCCCTGCTGCGACTTGTAGGCCTCGATGGTGGCCTTGAGGGCGTCGAGGTTGTTTTTAAAAGGGTTCAAGATGTCGTTGAGGCGCTGCTCGTTGGCATCTTTCATGGCATGGCCCTGCTGGGAAAGCAGTTGCGAGGCCGCGTCTTTGAACACGAGTAGCGACTGGTCGCGCAGGCGAGCCTGCTCCTGCCCAAGAATGCGCACCTGCTCGCCAAGGCGGGCATTGGTCTCCCGAGCCTGGAGCAGCATGTAGCCCAGCGCGATAGCCAGGGCGAGAGAAACGATAGTGATGATAGTTGCTGTCATAGCCAAAAAAAATGTGTGTGTGTGTAATAAATGGTGAGTCAAAATTAACAATTTTTGGGCACAACACAGAAAAACAAGGGGCAAAAATTGCAAATCATGATAAAATACCCTATTTTTATAGCAAGAAAAAAAACAGCTGTAAAATCATGGCCAAACTCAACATAAGCGACGAGTGGTGGACGGCCCCTGCCGAGGCCGACAACGGCAACCTGATCATGGTGACGGGCCGCAAGGGGCTGCAGAATGTGATCGACACGGGAAAGTATGTGTACCGCATCGAGATGACATGGCCCTATGTGCCCGATGCCACCGGCATGCCCGGTATCGACGACTCCAAGACGATGGAGGCCGTGCAAGATGCCATCGACGACACCTTCGGGCACGACCCCGTGGCAGTGGTCACTGGCATCTACACGGGCGACGGCAAGCGCGACTGGGTGTTTTACTGCCGCAGCCTCAACATCTTCCAGCGCAAGCTCAACGAGGCCTTGTCGGGCTTCGAGGCGCTGCCACTGGAGTTTCATGCCTATGACGACCCCGGGTGGGAGGAGTACCGTGAGATGTGCCAGGCCGAGGTCGACAGTAGCGACTGAGCCTCTTGCAGCCACTGTGCGCCTTGGGCAGAGCGCAAGAGGGCCCACCGGCCCACCGCCCCGCGACAACGACAACGAGACAATGCTTGGAAACTAAATAAAAACAAAAACGATTGCCTATGAAACAAATTTACTTGTGGATACTGATTTCTCTGGGAATAGGAGCCATGGCAGGCTTGATCACAGCCATCTTCAGCCATCACAAGCACAAGAAGGTGACACACAATGCCGACGGCTCTACCCACGAGACGACCGAAGACGAGGACGACCTTGACGAAATCGAGGGTTCGCGCAGTGCCAACATCATCTTTGTAATTCTGGTATTTGCCGTGCTGGCATTTATCGTGATCTGGCTTCTGAATGCCGTGAGCGGCCGCGAGATAGAGTTGTAGCAACTTGTCGCAAAGCCCTGAGAGAGAAAAAAAACTGAGACCGAGACGCTACTCTATTGCAGACGCGCTCGGTCTCAGTGTGTTGTTTTGCACAAGCGGCACAGCTGCCTCCCCCTAATGGGGGGCAACCACAGCGAGGGCTACATGTTCATGCCGCCATCGACTTGTATCACCTGTCCGGCCACATAGCTCGACATGTCGCTGGCCAAGAAAGTAGCCACGTTGGCAATGTCGTCGACGGTGCCGGCACGGCGCAGCGGAATGCGCTCTACCCACTCCTTGCGTATGTTCTCGGGCAGGGCCTCGGTCATGGCCGTGTCGATAAAGCCTGGGGCAATGGCGTTGGCACGAATGCCACGGCGACCCATCTCCTGGCTGATGCTCTTGGCCAGCGAGATGAGGCCGGCCTTGGAGGCGGCATAGTTGCACTGGCCAGCATTGCCGTGCACGCCCACCACCGACGACATGTTGATGATGCTGCCGCCACGCTGGCGACTCATGATGGGAGTGACAGCATGGATGAAGTTGAATGCACTCTTGAGGTTGACTGCAATCACGGCGTCCCACATGGCCTCGGTCATCTTGAGCATGAGGGCATCTTTGGTGATGCCGGCGTTGTTGACCAGGATGTCGATGTGGCCGAAATCGGCCTTCACCTGGTTCACGACCTGCTCGGTCTCGTCAAACTTTGCTGCATTGCTGGCATAGCCTTTCACCTTTACACCAAGAGCAGCAATTTCCTGCTCGGTAGCCTTGCCGTTCTCGTCGATCACGAGGTCGGTGAAGGCGATGTCGGCGCCCTCGCTGGCAAACTTCAGTGCAATAGCCTTGCCAATGCCGCGTGCAGCACCGGTGATCAAGGCAACTTTTCCTTCAAGTAATTTCATCTTGTGATTAAAAAAAATTTAGTTCGTTGATTATATATATATATTGTTGTCAAATTCTATTGTCGTTGTTCAGGGGCGTGCCCTCGTGGTGGTCTTTGATGCCGTTCATGATGAAGTCTTGCAGATAGGTGCGCAGCTTGAGCCTGCTCACGCCTATGTCCTCAAAGCTGTTTCTTATATAGTGCACGTCGAGGCCCTGCATAGCCATCAAGAGTATCTCGGCAGCCTTGTCGATGTGCTTGATGCGGAAGATGCCGGCGTCGACGCCCTCCTTGAGTATCTGCTTGAGGATGATGATCTCCTTGGGAGCATTCACACGGCGTATGCGGTCGACACGGCGCACATCGAGAAAGAAGCTGGCCTTGAGCGAGCCGTTGCGGCTCACCACCTCTTTCACGGCCTCAAAGCGCATGAAGACGAAATTCATGAGTTTCTCCTCGGGGGGCAGTGGCATGTCGGGCAGCTCGGCCAGGCGGTCGACGATGATAGCGGCCTCGCGGTTGACCACTGCATTGAATATCTCGGTCTTGCTCTTGAAATAAGTGTAGATAGTGCGCCGGCCCTTGTCGCTTGCCGACGCGATATCGTTCATCGTTGTATTCTCAACTCCCTTATGTGCAAAAAGCTGACGTGCGACGTCAATCAATTTCTCTCGAGTGCGTGATACCATCTTTTTTCAGTGCCAAAAAAAAATGCACATTGTGCGTTTAATTGTGCTAAATTACTCATTTTACAGGTAACTGCCAAATTTACAGTGCGAAATTACCTTTTTGCGCAATTTATAACAAAACTTCACACCGGCCACAGCACCGGCCACAGTGAGAGAAAGGGAGAGAGGAGATGACACACACACGGCCGAGCAGCAGCAGTAGAGCCCGGCCGTGTGTGTGTAACGGGAGAATATCTTCAATGCTCTCAATCGAGAGCTTAATGGCGCATTTATTTACCGGCTGGCGCGCGAGCTGTTGCTGCGGGCGTCCATGTAGGTATCCTTGGTGAATGTGTAGTTGTCGGTCACCGTCACGTGGTTGACAAAGTCGAAGATGGCCTCGGGATTGATGGCATAGCCCATGTAACGGGTCTCGAAGTGCAGGTGAGGACCCGTGCTGCGGCCCGTGTTTCCGCTCAAGGCGATGGGCTGGCCCACCTTGACATACTGGTTGGGCTTGACCAGGAAGCGCGACAGGTGGCCGTACACGGTCTCGAGCCCGTTCTCGTGGCGCACGATCACATAGAAGCCGTAGCCGCCACGCTCATACTTGGTGAGGCGCACGCGGCCGCTGAAGGCGGCGCGCACGGTGTCGCCTATGGCTGCACGCAGGTCCACGCCCTTGTGCGAGCGGCCGAAGCGCGGGCGGTAGCCGTAGTGCGAGGTCACATAGTGGCCCTTGACCGGCAAGCTGTAGTGGCGCACGTCGATGCGCTTGCTGTAGGGCACGTGCATGTCTTTGTAGGGGTTCACCAGGCCGCTTTCCCAGCCTTCGGTGTAAATATCGGGTTCGGGCTCATCTTCTCCGTAGAGGTCTTGAGCATATTTTTGTGCCTCCTCGAGGCGTATCTGGTCCTTGATGCGCGATTGCTTGGCAAGCATGTCGCTGTGAGCTTTGCGGTAGCTCGATACCGATTGTAAATTCTGGGCCGTAGCCGTAGTAGAAAATGTTGCAGTAGCCATGACAAGGGCTGCGCCGAAAACCTTTGCAAACTTATTTAAACTCATTAAAAACACAATTTATAGCTCCTCAATGTGCATCACGACAAGAGAGGAACTTCAATTTCACGTATAGGAGCTCATGCAATCACTTTTCCCCCAAAGATGAGAAAAATGCCGAAAATAGTAGTCAAAAGTAACCAAATGCTCCGAAATTCTTCTAGTTTACCAACTATTTTCAAATTTCTAACGTCCAAAAGTAGAAAAATATTTTTTTCAACGCAAGAAAGCGCCCGCTAAAATATGTAAACTTTTGTACTTTTATCTTAATATAAATATCACAACGTGCTAAATTTCAAAATGTTACACACGACATCAATTGTTCCACAACAAATTCCAAACAATCTTAAAAACCTTAAAATCAGCACAAAAAGCCGAAAGTGTGCAATTTTTTCAACTCAGCTGATGAGGCTCCAGTCGGCCTGCTGGCCACGCAAAAAGTGCATGTGCTCATCGAGCCGGCGCCCCTCTTGGCCCTGCAGTGCGGGGTCGGCATCGAGCACGGCCATGGCATCGTTGCGTGCCATCTCCACGATAGGGCCGTCGGTGGCAAGGTTGGTGAGCTTGAGGTTGAAAGCGACACCACTCTGCTGCGTGCCTTCCATGTCGCCGGGGCCGCGCAGCTTCATGTCTTCCTCGGCTATCTTGAAGCCGTCGTTGCTTTGCACCATCACCTCGAGGCGCTTGCGCGTGTCGCCGGCAATCTGGTGCTTGGTCATCAATATGCAATAGCTCTGATCGGCCCCTCGTCCCACCCTGCCGCGCAACTGGTGCAGCTGCGAGAGGCCAAAACGCTCGGCATTCTCAATGATCATCACGCTGGCGTTGGGCACATTCACGCCCACCTCGATGACGGTGGTGGCCACGAGAATCTGGGCCTGGCCGCTCACGAAGAGCTCCATTTGGTGCTGTTTTTCCTTGGGCTTCATCTTGCCGTGCACATACACCACTCTGTAGTGCGGAAACTCCTGGCTCACCGCCTCGTAGCCATTGATCAAGTCGTGCAGGTCGGTCTTCTCGGTCGACTCGATGAGCGGATACACGATGTAGGCCTGACGGCCCTGGCGCAGCTCGGTGCCCAAAAAGTGGTACACCTGCTGGCGGTCGCTCTCGTAGCGCATGCGCGTGGTCACGGGTTTGCGGCCAGGAGGCAGCTCGTCGATGACCGAGACATCGAGGTCGCCATACACGGTCATGCTCAGCGTGCGCGGTATGGGGGTGGCGGTCATCACCAGCACATGAGGCGGGGTGGAGTTTTTCTTCCACAAGCGGGAGCGCTGCACCACACCGAAGCGGTGTTGCTCGTCGATGACGGCCAGGCCCAGGTTGCGAAATTGCACCGTGTCTTCGATGAGGGCATGGGTGCCTATCAGAATCTGCAGGGAGCCGTCGAGCAAAGCGGCATGCAGGCGGTCGCGTTCTTTCTTGCCCGTGCTGCCGGTGAGCAGGCCCACGTGCACGCCTATCACGCTGGCCATCTCGCTTATCGACTCGTAGTGCTGAGTGGCCAGTATCTCGGTGGGGGCCATGATGCAGGCCTGGAAGCCGTTGTCGAGGGCGATGAGCATGGTCATGAAAGCCACGATGGTCTTGCCGCTGCCCACATCGCCCTGCAGCAGGCGGTTCATTTGGCGGCCCGAGCCCAAATCGGCCCTTATCTCCTTGATGACGCGTTTCTGGGCCCCGGTGAGCGGGAAGCGCAGTCCGCGCTCGTAGAAGCCGTTGAAGCAGTCGCCTATGTGTGAAAACACAAAGCCGGGCAGCTTGGCATTGCGCCCCTTGACGTTCTTGATGATGTTGAGCTCGAGGAAAAACAGCTCTTCATACTTGAAGCGCAGCTGAGCACGCTGCATGAGCTCGACGCTGGCGGGCAGATGGATGTTGCGCAGGGCCTCGCCCAGCGAGAGCAAGCCGCGGCGGGCCCGCAGCCTGGGGGGCAGGGGGTCGGGCAGGCTGCCCACGTCGACGGCCTGCAGCATGGCGGCCACCAACTTCTGCAAGGTGCGTGAGGTGAAGTAGTGGTTGCGCAGCTTCTCGGTGAGGTTGTACACGCCCACGAGCCCCCGGGGCGCAGTCTCGGGCTTGTACACATCCACCTCGGGATGGATGATGCTGTAGGTGTTTTTGAACAGCTTGGGCTGGCCGAAGACGATGTACTCGACGCCGGTCTTGTAGGTTTCAAGCAGGCTCTTTACACGGTTGAACCACACCATCTCGATAGTGCCGGTGCCATCGGTAAACAGTGCCTGCAGGCGGCGCTTGCGGCCCTCGCCATGGGTGGTGAACGAGATGAAGCGCCCCTTGAACTGCATGCTGGGCAGTGAGTCGCCCTGCAGGCTGGAAATGGTGTAGACCTGGCTGCGGTCGATGTAGCGGAAAGGGAAATCGTAGAGCAAGTCGTAGTAGCTGCTTATGCCGAGCTCGGTGGCAAGCAAGGCTGCACGCTTCGGGCCCACGCCTTTCAGGTACTTGATGTCGAGACGAGAGAGGTCAGTCATGCGGGTGAAGCAGGTGTTGGGCGACAACGATGTCGACCGGGTGAGTGATTTTGATGTTGGTTATTTCGCCTTCAACAAGGGTGACCTGGCCACCAGCCCGCTCCCACACCGAGGCATCGTCGGTGAAAAACGGGTCGCAAGGCACATCGTAGTCGCGCTTGAGCTGCAGGGCGTCGAAGGCCTGGGGCGTCTGCACTGCACGCAGGCTGGCTCGCGGCAAGGCCTGCGACGAGCCGCGGCCGTCGATCTGCCGCACCGAGTCGGTGACGGGCGTGACGGGCACTGCCGCCCCGCTGCTGGCTGCAGCCTGATAAATCTTGCCGATGAGCTCAACGCTCACCAGCGGGCGCACGCCGTCGTGCACGGCTACCAGGTCGCCTGGCTCAGGGTGCATAACGGCAAGGGCGTTTTTCACGCTCTGGAAGCGGCTGTCGCCTCCCTGCACCACAGTGTGGGGTGTATCGAAGTTGTGCTGCCTGCACAACTCGTGCCAGTAGCGCTGCTGCGAGGCTGGCAGCACGAGCAGTATCTCGACGTTGCCTGCCTGGTGAAACTGGTCGATGGTGCGCATGAGCACGGGGCGGCCCTCAAGGGGCACAAACTGCTTGGGCACCGGCGCGCCAAATCGCGTGCCGCTGCCGCCTGCCACAATTATCGCATATCGTTTCATCACAAGCACAAATGTAAGGAAAATTTTTCACATATCACGCAGCCCCCCTACCGGTACAACAACAGGCGTCCCGAGCCCGAAGGCTGGCGAGACGCCCGTTGCTATACCTGCCGAGAGGCACAAGAGGGCCCCAGTGTGGCGAGAGTCACAGTTTCTGGAACTCGGCGTAGACGCGGTCGGCAATTTCCTGCATCTGCTGTGCCGGCAGTTGCTTCTTGTTGTGGAAGTCCATGTCGCTCTCTGCATTGAGCGGCACCAGGTGGATGTGGCAATGGGGCACTTCCAGGCCGAGCACAGCCACGCCTATGCGCTTGCAAGGCACTGCGGCCTTGAGCGCCTGGGCCACCTTCTTGGCAAACTGCCACAGGCCCACATACTCGTCGTTGTCGAGGTCAAACAGGTAGTTCACCTCGTGCTTGGGTATCACAAGCGTGTGGCCAGCATTCACGGGGTTGATGTCGAGAAAGGCATAGTAGTGCTCACTCTCGGCACACTTGTAGCTGGGTATCTCACCTGCCACGATTTTGCTGAATATCGATGCCATATGTCTAAATTCAATAATTTAAAAAGTAATGCAATCTTTGTTGAATGCCGGCCGTTACAGGCCGATATCGATGATTTCAAACTTCATTGTGCCGGCAGGCACCTTCACATCGACCACGTCGCCCTTCTTGTGGCCGAGCAGGCCTTTGGCGATGGGGGTGGTGATCGAGATCTTGCCAGCCTTGAGGTCGGCCTCGGTCTCGCTCACGATTGTGTAGGTCATCTTGGCGTTGTTCTTGATATTCTTGATGGTCACCTTGTTCATGAGTTGCACCTCATCGGTCTGCAGCTTGCTCTGGTCGATGATGCGAGCCGTTGCAACCAGATTCTTGAGTTCAGAAATCTTAGCCTCCAGCATTCCTTGACGCTCCTTGGCGGCGTCATATTCTGCGTTCTCCGAGAGGTCGCCTTTCTCGCGTGCCTCCTGGATAGCCTTGACAACATCGGGGCGCTCCACGTTTTCCAGACGGTTGAGCTCGGCCATTTTCTTGTCGTAGCCTTCTTGAGTCATGTAGCTAATAGCCATGGTAAAAACTGTTTAGTCATTAGTAAAAACAAGAAGAATCTCATTAAAGTCTGAGACTCCTCGTGCCATTAATTCGTTATTTTCAACAATGCAAAGGTAGCAACTCTTTTCCGTCTTTCAAATTTATGATTGGGCAAAACACCGACTTTTCAATATAATTAACTTATCGGTTACAATTACAGTAGTGCATCGGGCCATTTGGTGAAAACATGTAACTCACACGCACCATGGCGGCCCAGCAGAAATAACGAAAAAAGTGCCGTTAACACTATTTAACACACGCAAAAAGACAGCAACAGAAGTCAACAAAATACACTAATTATCAATACATTAAAAACACATCGCCCCTCTGTTTCGCAAAGCCAAGTTGCCAAAACATGTTTTATAACATAAATATAGATTTGCATATTGCAAAATAAACACTTTACTTTGCCTGCGAAACCGAGAAACAATCTTTTTACCTTAATTAATTTGTACCTATTGACCTAAAAAGCAATTCTTGACCGAGAATTGCTTTTTATTTTTTCCCATTGCTGCCAGTGTGTTTCGGCCATGCCAGTGCCGGCAAGGCTCAACCGAGCGGGAGCCCCGTTTCGACCAGGTTGAGAATTTGGTCAGGGCTGTTGACTATAGTGCCTGCATGGTACTCGATGAGCTCCTTCTCGGGGCGGAAGCCCCAAGTCACGCCAGCCGAGTCGACACAAGCGCGGCGGGCCGTCTCCATGTCGACACCCGAATCGCCCACATAGAGCACATCGGCCTTGGCCACCTTGGTCTTAGCCAGGATGCCAAACACGATGGAGGGGTCGGGTTTGGTCTTGACGCCCTCCTTCTGACCCTCGACAGCTGCAAAGTCAACATTGCCATAGTAGTGGGCCACGATGCGCTCGGCAGCAGCCTGGTACTTGTTGCTGGCCACTGCCACCTTCACGCCCTTGGCGCGCAGGCCCAGCAGCATGTCTTCGATGCCGGGATAGGGCTTGGTGCAATCGGTGAGATGCTCGTTGTAGTATTCCTTGAAGTCCTTGAGCAGGCGTTCCACCGTCTCGATGTCGCGCCGGTCCTCGGGCAGCACGCGCTCGATGAGGCGTCGCACGCCATTGCCCACAAAGAAAGGATAGGAGGCCATGCTGTGGGTGGCATAGCCATTCTTGTGCAAAGCATAATTGGCCGCGTTGCCCAAGTCCTCGATTGTGTTGAGCAGCGTGCCGTCTAAATCAAAAATCACTAATTTCTTTTTCATCGTCAAAAAAACGTGTGAATATATTTTAAATGTCTCGTGTATTGTTTTTCGCAACAGTGTGGCCGTAACACACACACCCTGCCGCTGGCCTTATGAGCCACGGCTCAGAAGGGGTAGCCCACCGAGAAGTGGAACTCGGCATCGCGGTTGAAGCTGGGGTGCACAAGCGGCCAGTGCCGCTCGCCCGAGGCGGGGTTGTGGGCCTTCATGCCCATGTCGAGCCGCACCAGGAAGTAGTTGAAGTTGAGCCTTATGCCCACACCGTAGGCCAAGGCGATCTGCTCCAGAAACTTATTGAACCTGAACACGCCTCCCTGCTGGTCGGGATACTTCTTGATGGTCCATATATTGCCGGCGTCGACAAAGACTGCGCCCTCGATGAGCCAGAACAGCTTGCTGCGCAGCTCCACATTGGCCACCAGGTGGATATCGCCGCACTGGTAGATGAAGCCGTTCACCGAGTTGCTCGAGGTGAAGCTGCCGGGTCCCAGAGTGCGCACGCCCCAGCCGCGCACATCGTTGGCACCGCCGGCATAGAAGCGTTTCTCAAACGGGGCTATGGTAGAGTTGCCGTAGGGCACAAGCAGGCCGCCGCCCACATGCCAGGCCAGCTGGTTGCGCGAGTTCAGGTTGTGGGTGAACGCATAGTCGGCCTGTGCTTTCACATATTGTGCATAGCGGGTGCCCAGCACCTTGTAGGCCTCGTCCTGGTCGTGCCTTTGGCCCGAGATTTTTGAGATGGCATAGAGCAGGTTGCCAGCCACCTCGGCCGAGGCGCGCACCGTGTAGATATTTTGCTGCTGGCTCGAGGCCAGGGGGGTGAGCTCGCGCTTGTTGGTGTGATAGAAGCTGTAGCCCATGCGCATGATCAAGTGGTCCTCGTAGGAGTATCGCAACAGGGGGTTGGAGATGCTGTCAAGAAATCCGCCCTTGCTCTTGGGCAGATACACATAGCTCAGGTCGACAATGTTGAAGGTGTGGCGCGTGAGGTTCTGCTTCTCACTCCATATATATTTCCAGCCGGCGCCGGCAATCACGCGCGTGTACTCGGGACGTGCCTGGTAGTCGAAGTTGGTGGAGAAGTCGGTGCTGGCCTGCACGCGTTGCTTGAAGCTCTTCTTGAGGAACGGGGCCACAAACTTGGGGAAGGTGATGCCCAGCTCGGCCAGATACTCAGAGTAGTTGTCGTTGATGAGGCCGTTGATGTTGCCCGATATGCTCTCGTAGCTGGCCTTGAACTTGGCATTGAGCACCTCGGAGCCGTTGAAGATGTTGCGGTGCTGATAGTCGGCGCCCACGCCGAAGCCCAGGTCGCCCTCCGAGTTGGTGCCCTCGAGCGAGAATGACACCGACTGCTTCTTGTCGCGGGTGAGCAGCACATAGGTATCGACCCACATCTTGCCGTCGACCTCGCCCACGAGCTGCGTGGTGATGTTGACAAATTTCAAGATGCCCAGGCGTCCCAGCGCCCGATAGGTCTTGTTGACGTCGGCAGCATTGTAGAGCCGGCCGGGCACGATGTAGCAGCACTCGTCGAGCAGGTGTCGACGCAGGTAGTTGTCGGTGGGGTCGGTGATGTAGGTGCAGCCGCGATACTCAGTCGTGTCGCCGTAGAAGTTGTTGTCCTGCATGGTGACCGGATCGTAGTGGGTGACAAAGGTGACACTGCGCACATAGAACTGCTTGTGGCTGTTGTAGCCAGGCACGCGGGCGAGCTGCCGCGGAGGCAGCACGTTGAGTGTGAGGTCGACGGCGCGGCTGCCGGCGGCCGTGTCGGCATAGAAGCCTATGTACTCCTTGCTGAAGGCATAGTACCCCTGGTCGCGCAAGCGCTCGGTGATGAGTTGCCGCTCGCTGTCGAGCTTGTTGTGGTCGAAGACCGAGTTCTGCCTTATAGGGAAAAGTGTGGAGTCGGCCACAATGAGGCTGCGCAGGGTGTCGTTGGGAATGTTGTAGGCAATCGAGCGCACATAGTAGGGGGCGTTGAGGCGTATGTTGTAGGTCACTCTCACCTTTTTCTTTTTGGCATTGCGCTCGACCTGGCTGGTGACGCTGTTGTTCATGTAGCCCTTGTTGACCAGGGCCATCTGCAGCTGGCTCACACTGGCCGCCGTGAGCGTGGAGTCGTAGATTACTGGAGGGGTGCCCACGCGCTGCACCCAGCGGTTGAACCACTTGGTCGAGTCCTTGCCGCTCAGGTTGTACATGGCCAGCTGCAGCTTGAGGCCGCCCAGCACCTTGTGGTTTTCGGTTTGGCGCAAGTAGTTGACGAGCTCGTAGGTGCTCACCTCCGAGTTCTTGTTTTCCTTGTCGACGATGCGCAGCGTCACGTTGTCGAGCAAGTACTGCCCTTGGGGCACATGCTTGGTCGAGGAGCACGACAAGCCCCCGAGCAGCAGCACGATGAGCGCTGCCGCCAGCAGTGACATGCGTTTAAACTTGGACACATTCATCTTGTCGCGACTTCCTTTTTTTTCAATTGCGGTGCAAATTTACGCCATTTTTTGGGCACATGGCAAAAATAATACATTCATTTTACATGTATTTCAAAATTAATGTTTACTTTAGCAATTGAACTAAAATGAGAGAAGCAACAAGCCTCGGCCCAGCGGCCCTGGCACCAACACATAATATAATAACTCAAAAAAAAGATCTTTACACGCCCATGAAACAGTCTTATTTGTTTTTGGCCGACGGTTTCGAGGAAATCGAGGCACTCACCACAGTCGACGTCATGCGACGCGCAGGAATGCCCGTCGTCACTGTATCAATCACCAGCAGCGCCATGGTGACAGGTGCTCACCAGGTGGCCGTGAAGGCCGATGCCCTCATTGCCGATGTTGACCTGGGGCACGCCGAGTGGCTCATATGCCCCGGCGGCATGCCGGGAGCCAGCAACCTGGCTGCCTGCGAGCCCCTCAACCAGGCACTGAAAGCACAGGCACAGGCTGGCGGCAAGGTGGCCGCCATATGCGCCTCGCCAGCAGTGGTACTGGGCCCGCTGGGGCTGCTCGAGGGCCGCGAGGCAGTGTGCTATCCTGGCATGGAGGCCGGCATGAAGGGCGCCCGGGTGGAGTATTCCAAACCCGTGGCCATCGACGGCAACATCATCACCGGCAACGGCCCGTCGGCAGCCAACCCGTTTGCCCTGGCCATCGTGGCTCACTCGGCGGGCGAGGATGTGGCACGACGCGTGGCCGAGGACATGCTTCTCTACGAGGGCCACTACGAGTTCTACTTTTAGCTCGCAGCCCGCGCGACACAGCACCCCCCATGCCACGAGGAGCCTGCAGCGACTGGCAAGCGGCTCCTCGTGGTGGCTGCTGCCCTACTGCCAGAGGCTCGGGGAGAAAAAAGAATCACGGTGCGTGATGTGTGCTTGCACAAGAGTCACCCTGCGGCACCGAGTGCTGCAACAGGCCGTGCCGCCGTTTGCGAGATTGTGGGGAAATTAGTAATTTCGCAAGCCAGAGGCGGCACACTGCCGCTCAATCATAAAGAGAAACAATGACAAAGATACAAGTAAAAATCGTAAACAAGAGTCCCAACGCCCTGCCCGCCTACAGCACCGAGCAGAGCGCTGGCATGGACCTGCGCGCCTGGCTCACAGCTCCTGTCACGCTGCAGCCCCTCGAGCGCAAGCTCATCCCCACCGGTATTTCAATTGCCTTGCCCCAGGGCTACGAGTGCCAGCTGCGCCCCCGCAGCGGCATGGCCTTGAAGCGCGGCCTCACCCTGCTCAACACCCCCGGCACCATCGATGCCGACTATCGCGGCGAGATAGGCGTGATTGTGGTGAACCTGAGCAACGAGCCACAGACGATCGAAAACGGCGAGCGCCTGTGCCAGATGGTGGTGGCACGTCACGAGACCGTCGACTGGGAGGCCGTCGACACCCTCGACAGCACCCAGCGCGGCGCCGGCGGCTTTGGGCACACGGGCACCAAGTAGCGCCTGCACGCGCATCGCGCACACACTCTCTCTCACCCTCCACACACTCACATTTTTCTACAACACAATGCACTCATCACGTAATATACTACTATGCCTGCTCGCAGCACTGGCCGTGCTGCCGCTCCTGGCGGCCACGCGGGCCAAGACCACGCCCAGCGAGAGCGACCGCCGCAAGGCCCAGTACATTTTTCTTGAGGCCGAGCGTCAGAAGCAAGACGACAATGTCGAGGCCTTCTTCGACCTCACGCGATATGCCCACGCTGTCGACCCCACCAACACAGCCATATCCTACTACTACGGCTACTGCCTGCTCTCGATGCACGACGTGACCAAAGACGAGTTCCAGCAGGGCGTGAGCCTGATGCGCCAGCACGTCGACGCACACCCGGGCGACTACTACGAGTCGATGCTCTACAGCGATGCCAACTTGGCCATCGACCAGGTGCAGGAAGCCCTGCGCGTGATCAAGCAGCTGGCAGCCCAGAATCCCGGGAAGCCCGAAATCATGATACGCGAGGCCGACTGCTACAACCGCCTGAAGGACTACCGCAACGCCATTGCCGTCTACGACAGTCTGGAGTCGACACAAGGACGCTCGGTGCAGCTCGCCGTGCGCAAGGTGCACGCCTACCAGGCCCTGGGCGACACGGCAGGGGCCCTGGGCGAGATGCACTCGCTACTGGCAACGGCCCCGCGCAATGCCGAGTACAATATCGCCATGGCATCGATGCTGCAACAGTTTGGGCAAAACGACAGCGCGCTCTACTATCTCGACTGCGCGCAGAAGTATGAGCCCGACAACGGGCAAACCTACCTGGCCAAGGCACAATACTACAACTTGACCGGCGACTCGGTGAACTACGACAAGCAGATATACCTGGCCCTGACCAGCAAGGAACTCGACGTCGACAGCAAGGAGGGCGTGCTGGCCGACTATGCCCGCCACCTGCTCATGTCGCGCGACTCGAGCCAGCGCGTAGCCACGCTGTTCAACGTGCTGCTCGAGCAGCACCCCCACGAGCCCACCATACGCAGCCTTTACAGCGAGTATCTCGTTGCCAAGCAAGACTACAAGGGCGCGGCCGAGCAACTGGGCTACGAGCTCGACATGGACCCCACCGACGCCAAGGCCTGGCACAAGCTCATGCTCATCAACATGATGGACGAGAACTACCCCGCCGCCATCAAGGCTGCCAAGCGCGCCCTCGAGCTCAACCCCGACAGTATCGAGCTCTACCGCTACATTGCCCCGGCCTACTTCGAGATGAAGCAATATGACAAAGCACTGGCCACCTACGACGCGGCACTGGAGAAATGCGACAGCAACGACTTTGAGCTGCGCTCCGACTTGACGGGTGGCAAGGGCGACGTGTACTTTGCCATGGGCGACACGCTCATGGCCTTTGACACCTACGAGAAATCGCTTGCCATCAACCCCGACAACACAGGCATACTCAACAACTACGCCTATTTCCTGGCCGAGTGCGACAGCGACTTGAGCAAGGCCGAGAGCATGAGCGGCCGCGCAGTGAATGCCAGTCCCAACAATTCCACCTTTCTCGACACCTATGCCTGGGTGTTTTTCAAAGAGAAAAACTACGACATGGCACTCTTCTACATAAAATCGGCCATCGACAACGACGACAGCGACAACGCCGACCTCTACCAGCACTACGGGGCCATACTCTATGCCACCGGCAAGGTCGACGAGGCCGTGGCCCAGTGGAAGAAAGCCCTGGAAATGAATCCCGACGAGAAACTCAAGGAGCTGCTCAACCGCGAGATAAACGACAAGACCTATTACGAAAAATAGCACCTCTCCCAACTGTAGGACATCACACATACACACATAAATAGGACAAGAATGAAAAAAGCAATCACACATATCACACTGGCACTGAGCCTGCTGCTGCTCGGTCTGAGCGCATGCGGGTCGTCGAAAAGCGCCGTTGCAGGCCGCCCGGCACCCACAAGCCAGCCCGCCACAACTGTTACAGGCACGTCAACCCTCAAAGAGACCCGCTTGAGCGCCATCGCCGCCTCATTTGGCAGCTGGAACACGATGAAGGCCGGCGGCTCGGTGAGCCTGAGCGGCGGCCAGTCGCTGTCGTCGTCGATGCAAGTGCGCATGATAAGGGGCAAGAGCATCTACATCTCGGTGCGGCCCCTGGGCATGGTCGAGGTAGCCAAGATGATCATCACCGGCGACACACTCATCGTGGTCGACAAGCTGCACAAGCGCTACCTGTGCGAGAATGTGAAACTGCTCACCGCCGGCGTCCCAGCCACAGTGAGCACCCTGCAAGACATCTTCCTGGGGCGCGCCTTTGTGCTTGGCAAGGGCACACTCAACAGCGGCCTGGCCAGCGAGGTGACGCTCACCCACGTCGACGGCAGCTACATGGTGCAGCCCAAAGAGCAATACCAGGGCTTCACCTACGACTTCAAGTTTGACCAAGACAACAAGATCGTATCGCTCGAGGTGACCCCCGCCACAGCCGCTGCCAGCACCTATGCCGTCGACTACAGCGACGTGCGTGCCACGGCAGCCGGCCGCATCGCCGGCCGCATCGACGTGGCCACACGAGTGAACAAAACCGATTTCAGGCTCAAGCTCGAGTATGGCGGCATCACTTGGAACGAGGCCGTGAAAATCGACACCCAGCTACCCGAAAACTACAAGCGAATCGCAGGCGCAAGCCTGCTCAACATGTTAGGCCAACAATGATCGAAATTTTGCAATACACCCCCGAGTACCACTTGCAGTGGGACGAGTTTGTTAACGCCTCGCGCAACGGCACCTTCCTGTTCTACCGCAAGTATATGGAGTACCACAGCGACCGTTTCACCGACTGCTCGCTCATTGCGCAACGCGACGGCAAGCTCCTGGCCATGCTGCCAGCCAACCGCGACGGCCAGGTGCTCTACTCCCACCAGGGACTCACCTTCGGCAGCTGGATTGTGCCGCTCAAGCACTTCGACGTGACTGTGATGCTCGAGATATGGGATGCAGCCGCCGCGTGGCTCAAGAAGCACGGCATAGCCACAGTCATCTACAAGGCAGTGCCCCACATCTATCACCGCTATCCTTGCGAGGAAGACCTCTACGCCCTGTTTCGCCACAACGCCACGCTCGTCGAGAGCAACATCTCCACCACCATTCTGCTCGAGGACCCCCTGGGCTTTGACCGCGGCAACAAGAGCGGCATGAACGCAGCCCGCAAGGCCGGGGTCGTCGTCGAGGAGAGCGAGGACTGGGCCGGCTACTGGCAGGTGCTCGACCAGGTGCTCATGGAGCGTCACGACACCCACCCAGTGCACTCGCTCGCCGAGATAGAACTGCTGCACGACCGCTTTCCGCAAAACATCAGGCTCTATACCGCTACCCTGCCCCCGGCCTGCGACGACGGCAAGGCCGAGATTGTGGCCGGCGTGGTCATGTACTTCACACGCGCCGTGGCCCACAGCCAGTATATCGCCTCATCGCCCCGCGGGCGCGAGCTGAAGGCGCTGCCGCTGCTCTTCGACACCCTCATCAAGAGCGCACAGGAGGCAGGCTACAAGTACTTCGACTTCGGCATTTCCAACGAGAATCACGGCCGCTACCTGAACAGCGGCCTGGTGCAGCAGAAGTCGCGCATGGGTGGCCGGGGCATCGTGTACAACACCTACAAGATCGCACTCTGACCGCAACAACCGTGATGGCAGGCAAGAGCAACATATCGCGCGTGGCCATGAAAGCCATGGGCATCTTCGGCGGGGTGCAAATGGCGGGCATCGTGTGCTCGATTGTGCGCACCAAGCTCGTGGCCCTGTGGATAGGTCCTGTGGGCGTGGGGCTCTTCGGCCTTTTCAACCAGGCACTCGACACCATCAACACAGCTGCCAACCTGGGCACGCGCCAGAGCAGCGTGCGCGACATCTCGCAGGCTGTGGAGCGAGGCGACACCCGGCTCATTGCCAGGATTGTGGCTGTGGTGCGCCGCTGGTCGCTGTGGCTGGGTCTTGGCGGTGCCACGCTCACCATGGCCCTGGCGCCGGTACTGAGCCGTTGCACCTTCGGCGACGAGCGGCACGTGTGGGGCTTTGTGGCCCTGGCTGCCGCGGTGCTGCTCATGACGGTGGCCAATGGCGAGTATGCCGTGTTTCAAGGTCTGGCCAGGCTCAAGCGGCTGGCCAGTGCCACCCTGTGGGGCACAGTCGCCGGACTTGTCATCTCGATACCGCTATTCTACTACTTGCGCGAGAAGAGCATCGTGCCCAGCATCGTGGCCTATGCCGCCGGCTGCGCCTTCTTTGCCCTGGTCATGCGCGACAGGCGGCATCCCGCACCCAGCATCACCCCCCGCGAGACTGTGGCGCTGGGCAAGGGCTTTGTGAAGCTGGGCATCTTCATGACCCTGGGCAACTTTGTGACCATGCTTGCAGCCTACGTGTTCAATGCCTGGCTCAACACCCACGCCGGCACTCACGAGGTGGGCTTGTACCAGGCAGGCTACACGCTGGTGTACAAGTACACCGGTCTGGTGCTCACGGCCCTGGGCATGGAGTACTACCCTCGCCTGGCGCGCGTGGCATCGAGCAAAATGCGCCTGCGGGCCTTTGTGTCGCAAGAAATCAACATTGCCATGATTGTGATGGCGCCCATTGCCACCCTGTTCATCCTGCTGCGCGGGCCTGTCGTGTGGTTGCTCTATGCCCCCGAGTTCAGTCCCATCGTCACCTTTGCCTCGTGGATAATGATAGGCACCATCTTCAGGGCAGTGTCGTGGAGCATAGCCTTTGTGACCCTGGCCAAGGGTGCCGGCAAGGTGTATCTCGCGACCGAGAGCATCGATGCCGTGACCGGGCTGGTGCTCAACATCGCGTTCTACCGCCAGTGGGGGCTCACGGGGCTGGGACTGTCGTTTGTAGTGTGGTACGTTCTCTACTCGATTCTCGTGTGGGTGGTGTACAGGCGCGTGTTTCACCTCACCCTCACGGGCAAGTGCCTCTACAATGTAGTCTGGGCCTTGGTCGCCTCGCTCGCCGTGCTCCTGGCCATGGAGCACGGCCTTGTGGCTGTGGCGGCTGGTCTCACGGCTGCAACCGTAGCTGCGGGTGTGTTCATGGCCAAGAAGGCGCTGCGGCTGTAGCCTGCCCACGCGCCCGGCTCAACTCAATTTTGTCATGTGATAACCCAAGTGGTGCAACTCCAGGGCCATGCCCATGAGATAGAGTTGGTGCAGACAGGCCACATAGGCCCTGAAGGCCTCGGGCGTGCCGGGCTCGATGTGCTGGTGACGCAGGGCGGCATAGGTGCGCTCGGCCGTGTCGGCCACCAGGCGCTCGATGGCGTCGTAGTCGTTGCCCTTGAGCAAGAGCACATCCTGGCGCACATACTCGTCGAGGTTGTCGTAGCCGCGCTTGTCGCGCATGTAGGTGTACAGGTCGGCAATGTGGGCATAGATGCCCCAGTCGTCGTCCCAATAGCGGGCTACAGCCATGCCTATATACATCATCCAGCCCAGCGAGGCGGTGGGATACTGGGCAAACTCGCGTATGCCGTCGGGGGCATAGGACTGCGCTATGGCCTCCCATCGCTGCTCCACGTCGGGGCACTCGGGAAATTGCTTGTCGACAAGCCCCTGGGCCAGGAAGTGCTGGTGCAGGTCGTCGTGCAGTTGCTGCTCAAAAGTCATGGGCCGTTATTTTTTCTATGTTTTTCTATTTCCAAGAGTGATACACACACTCGCTGGTGGTGATGGCCTGGGTGGTCGATTTGGTCTCGGCAATTGTAATGCTATCGGCAATCTTCCGGATCCAACCGTTGACATAGCAGTCATAGACGGTGGCGTCTGTCTTCTTGCGGCCCTGCCCCAACTGAGCCTTGAGCTGCTCCTTGATCATGGGCAGCATCGAGGCGGGCATCGAGGCGAGCAGCTGCTTCAACATGGGGGTCTGCATGGCCTCGCCCAGGAGATCGTCGGCACTCTGCACGGCGGTTAATGCCCGCTCCACATGTGCCCCCTCGAGCTGGGTGGCCGGCTTGTAGACGGTGTACTCGCCGCCGGCAATGTTCTTGCCATAGAGGTACAGGGGCGATGTGGCAGTCAACTGCAGCAACCGTTCCTTGGACACACGGGCTTGCAAGGTGCTATCGAAAGCTTGTTTCGGCATCACCATCTCCAGGTCGAAGCTCTGCGACTTGGCGTAGGCGGCAATCCAGTTGTACAGCGAGTCGCACATGCGGCGGGAGGCCTCCTGCAACGGCTGCCAGTTGAGCACCTCCACGGGCTTGCCGCTCGAGTCGGTGGCATAGAGCACGCGCAGGTTGAGCAGGGCGGCGTTGCCGCTCATCAAGGCCAGGAGCGTGTCGGCCACCGCATTGTGTCCCTCGGTCACCCGCGAGCTGCTCGCGAGAGTGTTCACAGCCACAACATAGCCTGTGGCCGTGCGTTGCAGCACGGTCACGGCCTCATCGGCCTGTGCCTCGATGCGAGTCGAGTCACCGTCACGTGTGATGACCGTCGACATCGTCTTGTGATACACCAGCGAGTCGCCCACTTGCCAGCGGGGCACGATGGTCGCCTGCTGCGCCCACAGCGCGAGGGCAGCGAGGCCCGAAATCAAAAATAAAGCTACTCGTTTCATGACAACCTGTTAAGCGTAATTGAAAAAGTAGGCTCGGCGCGTCACTGCTGCTTGCTGGCAAAGCGCTCGGCCTGCTCGGCAATGAGAGCGGCATCGTTGAAGTAGTCGATGCGCATGGCGTGGCGCACCTCGTCGATGGTGCGGGCAGCTACCTCGCGGGCACTCTCGGTGCCCTTCTTCAAGATGTTGTAAACCTCGGGGATGTCTTTTTCAAACTCGCGACGACGCTCGCGCATGGGCTCCAGGGTGCGGTTGAGCACCCGGTTGAGGAACTTCTTGCACTTCATGTCGCCCAGCCCGCCCTTGCAATAGTGCTCCTTGAGCTCGTCGAGGCCGCTGTACTCGGGCCAGCACTCGGCAAAGTCATCGGGCGTGCTGAAGGCGTCGAGATAGGTAAACACCATGTTGCCCTCGACGTGGCCGGGGTCGTTGAGGTTGACGTGGGTGGGGTCGGTATACATCGAGCGCACCTTCTGCCACACCTCGTCGGCAGTGTCGCTCAGGTAGATGCAGTTGCCCAGGCTCTTGCTCATCTTGGCCTTGCCGTCGATGCCCGGCAGGCGGCGGCATGCACCCTCGGGAGGCAGCATGATGCTGGGCTCTACAAGCACGGGGCCATAGGTGTTGTTGAAGCGGTTCACCAGCTCGCGAGTGACCTCGAGCATGGGCTCCTGGTCCTCGCCGGCAGGCACGATGTTGGCCTTGAAGAGCGTGATGTCGGCCGCCTGGCTCACCGGGTAGCAGAAAAAGCCCAGCGGGATGTTGGCCTCGAAGTTGCGCATCTTGATTTCGGTCTTCACCGTGGGGTTGCGTTGCACGCGCGACACGGTGATGAGGTTCATCAAGTAGGTGGTGAGCTCGCTCAGCTCAGGAATCTGGCTTTGTATAAATAGCGTGCACTTCTCGGGGTCGAGACCGGCGGCAAGATAGTCGAGCGCCACCTCGATGATGTTTTGGCGTATTTTTTCCGGGTTGTCGGCATTGTCGGTCAAGGCCTGCACATCGGCCATAAACACAAACATGCGGTCGTAGTCACCCTCGTTTTGCAGCTCCACGCGGCGGCGCAGCGAGCCCACATAGTGGCCCACATGCAGTCGGCCCGTGGGACGGTCGCCCGTCAATATTACTTTTCTCATTTTTATAAGTATTCAGTCGTTAGTTATTCTTCATGCAAAGGTAGCGCAAAAACGCGGCACGCAAAAATATTTGCGCCATTTTTATGTCCACGGGCTCACTTCAAGCCCGCGCCTGCCAGGAATTGAGCGAGCTGGCCCCCAAGGGCGATTTTGGAAATCACGGCAAAATATATATCTTTGCAAGTACTATGACAGAAGAAGAGAAACTCCACATCGAAGAGGAAACAGTGAAGATGCTCAAGACGGTGTTTGACCCCGAGATTCCGGTCGACATCTACAGCTTGGGGCTGGTCTACAAAATCGACGTCGACAACGAGGGCAACGTGCAAATCGACATGACACTCACGGCGCCCACCTGCCCCATGGGCGACTTCCTCTTTGAGGACATACGCCAGAAGGTGGAAAGCATCGAGGGCGTGAAGAGCGTGAACGTGCAACTCGTGTTTGAGCCCGAATGGGACCAAAGCATGATGAGCGACGAGGCCAAGATGGAACTGGGCATGCTGTGAGGCTCCCTCGGCTGTAGCGTGAGATGGACAGCAAGAATAAAGTGACATATTTCCTGAGCGACCTGCACCTGGGCGCCACCTACCTCGAGGACCCTCGGGGCAACGAGGCGCGTGTGGCACGGTTTCTCGACAGCATTCACGACACGGCCCAAGCTGTGTACTTGCTGGGCGATATACTCGACTACTGGTATGAGTACAAGACGGTGGTGCCGCGCGGCTACATCAGGTTTCTGGGCGCCCTGGCCCGTCTGGCCGATGCCGGCGTGCCCGTGTACTGGATGACGGGCAACCACGACGTGTGGCTCTTCGACTACCTGCGCGACGAGATAGGGCTCACGGTGCTGCACAAGCACGTGACCACCAGCATCATGGGGCACGAGTTTCTGCTCTCGCACGGCGACGACGTGGGCTACCAGCGGCCCATGTACCGCTTCATGCGCATGTGCTTCAACAGCCGCGTGTGCCAGGTGCTCTATGCCGCCATACACCCGCGCTGGACCTATGCCATAGCCCACGGCTGGAGCACGCAGAACCGCACCCACCGCCGGCACAAGGAAATGGTGGCCCGCATAGCACGCGGCGTGAAAAACCTCATCGACTTCTCGAGCGAGCACTCGCAGCAACACCCCGAGGTGAAGCACTATGTGTACGGGCACCTGCACACGGCGCGACACGAGTACCTGGCCACGGGGGCCGATGTCACCTTTCTGGGCGACTGGATAAGGCAATACACCTATGCCACCTTCGACGGCACACAGATGCAACTGCACAAGTATGAGGGCTAAAAGGCGGGGCTCTGCATGCACACTGCCGCCTCACTGCCTGCAAGCCGTGCAGCCCACAACACTACAAAGAAAACAAAACGAGAACCTAATATATATATAATATACAATCATGACGAGAATGAACTGGGATGCCCTCATATGTGATGTGCGGCTGGGGCTCGAGCACTACCACGACGACAACAAGGGCGGCGTGCGCAGCGACTTTGAGCGCGACTTCGACCGCCTGGTGTTCTCATCGCCCTTCAGGCGCCTGCAGAACAAGACCCAGGTGTTTCCATTGCCGGGCAGCATCTTTGTACACAACCGCCTCACCCACTCGCTCGAGGTGTCGTGTGTGGGCAAGTCGCTCGCCGGCGAGGTAGCCAAGCGCCTGATGCTGAAGTATGCCGGCGAGCCCTGGGTCACACGCCTGCCCGCCATGAGCGAGATTGTGGCAGCCGCCTGCCTGGCCCACGACCTGGGCAACCCGCCCTTCGGACACTCGGGCGAGAAAACGATAGGGGCCTACTTCAGCGAGGGCGGCGGGCAGGTGCTCAAGCCTCACCTCAACGAGCGCCAGTGGGACGACTTGATACACTTTGAGGGCAATGCCAACAGCTTCCGCACCCTTGTGCACCAGTTCAAGGGACGCCGGCCGGGCGGCTTTGCCATGACCTACTCCACCCTGGCCACCATTGTCAAGTACCCCTACTCCTCGTCGCAAGCCGGCGAAAAAGGGAAATTTGGCTACTTCACCACCGAGCAGGCCCTCTTTGAGCGCATAGCCGAGCGCGTGGGACTCATTGCCCTGGGCAAGGAGCGCTACTGCCGCCACCCGCTGGTGTACCTGCTCGAGGCGGCCGACGACATATGCTACCAAGTGATGGACATCGAAGACGGGCACAAGCTCAAAATCATAGGCACCCAAGAGACCCTCGACCTGCTGCTGGGCTACTTCGGCAGCGAGCGGCAGGCTCACATGCGAGAGGTGATGAGCCACGTGGCCGACCCCAACGAGAAGGTGGCCTACATGCGCTCGTGCGTGGTGGGGCTGCTGGTGCAGGAGTGCGCACGCACCTTTATCGAGCACGAAGACGAAATCATGCAGGGCCGATTCACGGGCAGCCTCATCGACCACATAGGCGCGGTGCCGGCGGCGGGCTACAAGCGTTGCAGCGAGATGGCCTATGCGCGGCTCTACCGTGCCGGCTATGTCGTCGACGTGGACCTGGCCGGCAACCGCATCATCACCTTGCTGCTCGACAAGCTCATCGATGCCGTGATGCACCCCGAGCGCAACTACTCGCAACTGCTGCTCAACAAGTTTCCGCAACAATACGACGTGCACGCTCCCTCGCTCTTTGAGAAAGTGCAGGCCGTGCTCGACCACATCAGCGCCATGACCGACGTGTATGCCCTCAACCTCTACCGCCAGCTCAACGGCATCGCCCTGCCCACAGTGTAGCGGCATGTCAAACCGAGACAATGTTAAAAAAAATCACAACAAAATCACATCTTTCTTTCACACACAACACAAAATGAAACAGATCATCACACATTTCACCGACAACGACGCCTACACCTATAGCTGCCTCTACTACATCTTGGAGACCTATCCGCGCGGCGAGGTAGAATACACCTTCTTCGACCGCAACCACACCTGTTACCCCAAGGGCTTCGACAAGCTCCTGCAAGAGCAGGTCGACTACATGCCTGGCGTGGTGATAACCGACGAGGAAATCGACTTCATGGCCCGCAAAATGTACTACCTGCCGCTGTGGTTCTTTGTGTTTCTCAAGGGCTACCGCTTCAACCCTGCCGAGGTGGCCATAAGCCAGGACGAGCAGGGGCACCTGGGCATCACCATCAAGGGCAAGTGGTACTCGACCATCATGTGGGAAATGGTGCTGCTCTCGTGCATAAGCCAGCTCATGCACACACTCAACGGCGACATCGACCGCTACGACGCAGCCCTCGAGGAGCAGCGCAGCCGCGAGAAAGCCCGCAAAGCCCTCAAGGCCGGGCTGGTGATAAGCGACTTCGGGCAGCGCCGGCGCTTCTCGATGCAGCACCACGACATGGTGGTGCGCACCTTCAAGGAGGTGCAAGACGAGGGCGGATATACCGACGCCGAGGGCCAGTTCAAGAAGTGGCCTGGCAAGTTTGTGGGCACGAGCAACGTGTATCTGGCCATGAAATACGACCTCACGCCCATAGGCACGATGAGCCACCAGCTGGTAGAGTTTGAGGAAAACGTGAGCGGCGTGTACGAGTGCAACTTCAACGTGATGAAGAAGTTCAGCGACGTCTACGACGGCGACAACGGCATCTACCTCTACGACTGCTTTGGCGACAAGGTATTTTTCAGCAACCTGTCGAAGCGCATGGCCATGATGTACAAGGGCCTGCGTGTCGACAGCGGCAACGAGGAGGAGCAGCTTGAGAAAATCATTGCCAAGTACAAGAGCCTGGGCATTGACCCGGCCACCAAGCAAATCGTGTACAGCAACGGCCTGAACCTGGACCGCGCCATCGAGATACACAACTACACAGCTGGTCGCATGCAAGACAGCTACGGCATAGGCACCTACCTCACCTGCGACGTGACGGGCTGTTCGCCGTCGAACATCGTGATCAAGCTCACACGCATGCGCATCACCGAGCTGCGTGCATGGCACGACTGCGTGAAGCTCTCGTGCGACAAGGGCAAGACGCTGGGCAACCCCGACAAGTGCAAGTACCTGCTCAAGCTCTTGGGTGAGGAAGAAATTTAGCCGCCAGCGCGGTACGTGTCTATGACGGCACGACGAGAGGTGCAATTTTAGCCGCCCGATCAACTTCTCCTCGGTTGCCGGCAGTCTACAACACATCGCTGTGGCTGTTGTAATCGTTGTTATGCCCTGTGGGCAGAACGATGCGACAGCCGCAGAGCGCGTGTCCATACTCCTCGACCGCGACTTGCCCACGCTTCGCGCCCTTGCGCAAAGCTATCTCAACCGGGGAATGCCCTTACAGCTCCTCCTATTACCTCACGGTATTGCTCAGCAAGGCCGAGGCAGACCTCCATGACGACCAGCCAGCCAGCGATTCTACAGCGACAACTTTCGGGCTCCAGCTCATGCGGTGCTGGGAAAAAAGCATCGCCACAATAGGTAGTTTTTTTTACATAAAACCATCATTTTTAGTGATACATTGTAAATATTTTTCCTGTTTTGCTATTCATTGTATTGTTTTTCTGCAATATTCTTAATACATTTGCATAAAAGACAAACACCCCTAATCAAAAAAAAATGATGCACTTAGTTTCCTCCAGGACATTGCTCTCAGGTTTCATGCTGTTGTTCACGCTCACGGCTCTCGCCATTCCGGCCCAAAAACGCTGGCTCACGGTGAGGCAGCCCGACGGCACCCGGCTCATGGTGAGCATGACGGGCGACGAGTGGCTACACTACACCGCCACGGCCGACGGCGTGCCAGTGGTGCGGCAGCCCGACGGTAGCTATTGCTATGCAAGTGTGCGGGGAGACCAGCTCGTGTCGACGGGCATCGTGGCACACGAAGCCTCGCAGCGCGCGGCAAGCGAGCTCGAGCACATTGCATCGGGTGCCAGCACGATGCAGCTCAGGCAGTACCGGGCACAGCGGGGCAGGGCCTCCAGCCCTGCCTTGGCGAAAAAGAGCATGGCAGCTCGCCGGGCAACTTACCGCGGCACGCATCACGTGCCTGTGGTGCTGGCCTATTTTCCCGACCGCGCATTTGCCACCGACACGGCAAGCACGCGCTCGTTCTACAACAGCATGCTCAACCAGCCTGGCTTCAGCCAGTGTGGCGCCCCCGGCAGTGCCAGCGACTATTTCAACGACATGAGCCGCGGGCAGTTCAAGCTGGTATTTGACGTGATAGGCCCGGTGAAGGTGAGCAAAGCGAGCACCTACTATGGCGGGCCGAGCGTGTACTTTGGCGGCACCGACCACGTGGGAGAGTTTATTGCCGAGGCCGTGACCAAGGCCGACAGCCTGTACAAGCCCGACTGGAGCCGCTACGACTGGGACGGCGACGGCGAGCTGGAGCAGGTGTTTGTGCTCTATGCCGGCTACGGGCAAGCCACGGGAGGCGACACGGGATTGCTGTGGCCCTGCAAGTGGACTCTCGACGAGGCCAAGGTCAACGATGACGGCCCTGGCGGGTTCAGCCTGGGTGGCACCTACATCAACACCTTTGCCTGCGGCAACGAGCTGTATGGCAACTCGGGCAAGACCTACATGGGCATGGGCGTGTTCTGCCACGAGTTTTCGCATTGCCTGGGGTTGCCCGACATGTACGATACCGCCTACGGCGCCACCCCCACCATGGGCAACTGGGACCTGATGGCACACGGGTCCTACAACGGGCCGCAGGGCATAGGGTGGTGTCCGGCAGGCTGGACCAGCTATGAGCGCGCCCAGGCCGGGTGGCTCGACGTGAAGGAGCTACAGCCCGGCGACAGTGTGCGAGGCATGACAAGCCTCGACGAGGGCGGCGAGGCCTATGCCATCTACAACGACGACCAGCGCAACGAGTACTACCTGCTTGAAAACCACAAGCATGTGGGTTGGGATGCCTACACCCCCGAGCAGGGATTGCTCATTGTGCATGTCGACTACGACTCCACCCTCTTTGCCAACAACATCGTGAACACCACCGGCACGTTTACGACAGCCGAGGGCTACGACGGCAATTTCACCAACGACCACGCACGCATGGTGCCCTTCTCCAAATTGCGCTCGCTCGAGAACGAGACCTACTACTACACCTTCCCCATGGAGGGCAAGCGCTTCAGGCTTGACTCGCTCACCGACCTGAGCCGCCCTGCAGCCACGGTATACAACGCCCACCCCGACGGCACACTGCTCATGCACAAGCCCGTGATGAACATCGCCAAAGACGACGAGGGCAACATCGACTTCGACTTCATGCCCGCCGGCGGCAACCCTGCCGGCATAGTCCAGCCCCGAAGCAGCGCGCCCGAGCCAGCGCGCGTGACAGTGTACACGGTCGAGGGCCGTAAAGTGGGCACTTACGACTCAATCGACGGCTTGAGGGCGCTGCCTCGCGGCCTCTACATCGTCGAGCAAGGCAACGCGGCGGTCAAGAAGATTGTGAGATAAACCGGGAAAAGACAGTAACAGTTTTCTAATCAAATAAAACAACACAGCTTATGAAAAGATTTTACCTTCTAACGTTGTTTATGCCCCTGGCCCTGTTTACAGCTGCCCAGGCCACATTGAGCAAACCTGTGGCACTGCCTGCCACCAACATCACCAACACCGGCTTCAACGCCAACTGGAAGACGGTGGATGGAAGCGAGGCCTACTGCGTGTATGCCTACGACTTGAAGCAAGCCGCGACCAAAGGGGCCACAACCATCGTCGACGAGGACTTTGCCGGCGTCACGCAAGGCTCGGTGATAAGTCCTGTGGTGAGCGAGGACGCCTATGTCGACCTCTCCGACTACGGCTATGCCACCACCTATGGCTGGGGAGCCTACGGCTACCCGTCGTTTATAACCGGCATGGTGGGTGGAGTCATCTACTCGCCCTATCTCGATCTGCGCGGCGACAAGGGCCGCTACCAGATTGTGGTGACCAGCTACTGCACCGACGGCGACAGCCTCTACATCACCACCCACGGGAGCAAGGGCGAGATGGTGCACAAGGTGGCCACTCACATTGCCAACGGCGGAACGGGCCTGAGCACCGACACGCTGACGCTTGACGACGGCAGCAAGGACCTCTTCTTCACCGTGGTCAACAACACTGCCAAGTCGGGCACCCCCGACTACATCGACAGGGTGCAGGTGCTGCAGAACTTGGAGAGCGGCACCACATACTACAACATGGTAGCTGCCGACGAGGCTGTGATGGCCAAGGACGAGTCGACAGGCGCCGAGGTCACCACCAAGCGCTTCGGCGCGCCCACGCGCTACACCAGCAGCAAGGTACTGTACTACGACCTGCATGCCACAAAAAACGACTACACAAAGCCTTCGGGCCACATGCCCTACACGGCAATCTACAGCCCCTATTCCGACATGGTGAAAGTGGACTTGATCAACAAGTCGTCGGAAGTGCTCACATCACCCACGACCGACTCGCTCGAGGTGGGCCAGTATGCCGCCACACTGGCAGGCACAGCATCTTCCAAGGTCTATGACGGCAGCTATTTCTCGGTAGCACCCACCACCTTCTACCTCAAGCACACCGGCTCGCAAATCATCTACACTGCCGCCGACCTGGCCAAGGCTGCCGGAAAGGAAATCACCACCATCAAGTTCATCTTCAACAACCAGTCGCTCTACACGGCCTATCCACGCAAGGTGAACGTGAAGATGAAAGAAATAGGCGAAAGCACCTTCACCTACGACTCCGACAAGAAGGATTACTGCTTCTTCAACGACGACGACGCCCAAGCAGTGCTCAGCAACTACGCCTACAGCGAGGACTTCTCGGGCTACTACGGCACCGACGGCGAGCTGGTGCTGCACCTGTCGAAGCCCTTCGCCTACTCGGGCACCAAGAACCTGCTCGTGAGCATCACCTTCGACGGCGACGAGGCATGTGAGTCGGCCTTCGACCTGGGCTTCTACTATGTGCCCAAGACCACGGGCAAGGCCATGACCTTTACCAACGACAACGTGACCTTTGCCGACTATCAACAGACCGACGACTGGCCCCTGGCCGGGCTCAACACAGGCACGCGCCTTGAGCAGCCCATCACGCAATTTGTGTTCCGCTCGCCCGCCACGCCCACAGGCATCGTCACGGTCGATCAACAGCCCTCGGGCACTGTCCACACACCTGCCTATAACCTGGCCGGCCAACGCGTGAACGACAGCTACAAGGGCATCGTGATCAAGAACCACAAGAAAGTTGTCGTGAAATAAGCGCCAACTCGGGCTCATCCCCACACTTTCTCCATACGGGCCGTCGCCAGCAGTCGTGTGCTTTGCTGGCGGCGGTTCTCGTTGCTGCCGGCAAAGTATCGCAAGCCCCCTCGGGAAGTCGACTGGGAAGGAAGAGAAAACTTTATTATGAAATGTAAACAAAATTTTTCCAAAAATCAAGGTCAAGGTAAGCAAATAATGCTTACATTTGTAGGTGCACTTGGTGGCGGCTTACGACGACGTGCCAAGTTGCAAGTGAAGCAAATAATTGACCATTCTATAACGTACAACTAATTAATAACTATCAACATTTATCCACATGAAAAGAATTACTCATTCATGGTTGCGTGCTTTGGCACTCTCGATGGCGGGTTTGCTCGCCGTCCCCGTGCTTGAAGCTGCGACAACAGTGGTGCACGATGGCATCAACTATACCATCAGCGGCACCAAAGCGACGGTGAAGCGCTACAACTTCGTGTCGGGGGGCGACACCGCCTTCTACAAGGGCGACATCGTGATACCCGAGACCTTCACCGAGGGAGGCAAGACCTATACCGTGGTGGCTGTGGGCGCCAATGCCTTTGTCGACTGCAAGGAGCTCACCTCACTGAGCCTGCCCAACACGTGTGTCACCATCAACCGCAATGCCTTCAAGGGCTGCTCGAGCTTGAAAAACGATCCTGTGCCCTCGACGGCCACAACTATCGGCAACGCCTACCTGCAAGGTTGCTCCTCGATCACCGAGGTGACCGTGCCAGCCGGTGTGAGCGGAACATTTGTTTCACAAAACTGGGAAGGCATGACGAGCTTGAAGAAAATCACCTTTGCCGACAGCTCAACGCCATTTAAGATGAACCTGCTGGCCTTCACGACCGATGTGACCAAAGCCAGTGAGGACCCCATCGAGGAGATCTACTTCGGCCGCGACATCGATGCCTCGCTCTATGCCAACAACCAGCAGCCGTTCCACAACATGAAGTACTTGAAGAAAGTGACCTTCGGCGGTGGCGCCACCGCCATCTCAGGCTCGATGCTGCTGGGCTGCACTGCACTCGAGACCGTAGAGTTTGCCCAGGGCAACAAGATTGCCAGCATAGGGGCCAGCGCCTTCCAGGGCTGCACGAGCCTGAAGAGCATCGCCCTGCCCGAAGCCGTGAAGACTGTTGAGGCCAGCACCTTTGCCAACTGCTCAAGCCTGAACAGCGTGACACTGGGCTCGGCAGTGACCAGCATAGGCGAGAGCGCCTTCAAGGGCACAGCCCTCACCGGCATCGCCCTGCCTGCCACCATCACCAGCATCGGGGGCAGCGCCTTCAAGAACAGTGCCCTCGCAGGCGAGTTCACCCTGCCCTCGGGCCTCACGGCACTGGGCAGCGAGGCCCTGGCCGGCACTGCACTCACCGGCGTTGTGATTCCTGCCAGCCTCGCCAGCATAGGCGATGCTGCCCTGGCCCCCATCGCCACACTGGCCAAGATTGAAGTAGACGGCGGCAACACTGCTTTCAAGCTCGAAAACGGCGTGCTGCTCAGCGCCGACGGCACCCGCCTGCTCGTGACAACTCACGAGAAAGCCGGCATGCCCGAGAGCTACAGCAACGCCACTGTGACCAGCATCGACAAGTACGGCCTGGCCTACGCTCCCTTCAAGACTGTGGCCCTGCCTGCTCTTACCAAAATAGGCGACTACGGCTTTGCCCAGAGCAAGCTCGAAAGCTTCACGCTCGAGAGCAACGTGACTGTGGGCTTGAACGTGTTCAACGGCTCGGCGCTCAAGAGCGTCGTTATAGCCGAGGGCCGCAACGAGATATCCCAAGGCCTCTTTGCCAACTGCCAGAGCCTGACCAGCGTGAAGCTGCCCAACTCGGCAACCAACATGATGAAAAACTGCTTTGACAAGTGCACCTCTCTCAAAGAGATGGAGATTCCGGCCAACGTCAACTACATGGAGCCTGGCTCGGTGCCCAGCACCATCCAGACACTGCGCGTGCTCAACGTCAACACGCCTGCCCTGGCTGCCGGCACATTTACCGCCGACCAGAGCAGCGTGACCTGCAAGGTGGCCGAGAACTCGGTATCTGCCTACAAGAAAGCCAGCCAGTGGAGCTACCTCAACATCGTGGGCGATCCCAGCATCAGCGGTGTAGCTTCCAACCTGGGCTGCCCCACAGGCCTCTACTTTGCCACGGCCGACGGCAAGCTCATGTATAAAGACGAGAGCGGCAACGTCGTCGACACCAAGTTTGCCACCGGCGCCCATGCCTTCACGCTGCAAAGCTACAAGAACCGCATCTATGTGGCCGATGCCGGCGAGAAGTTCACCTACCAGACTCCCGACTCTCCTCTGGGCGACGGCCAACTCTTCTATGTAAACAAGTCGGGCGACTACTTCTATCGCGTGACCGTGCTCAACAACGTGGGCTACAAGCCCTCAGAAGACCCCTTCAGCATGAGCATCGACTCGGCTTCCAACACCATCTACATTTCCGACCGCAACGTGGGTGTGCACAAGCTCAACGCCGACACCACCGGTCTCTATGGCTCACAGCCCTTCTTGTTCCAGAACCAGTATCTGCCCTACTACAATGACCAAATCTCATGGGGTTCTATCACTGGCGCTTTCCAGAAGGACAGCAAGGGCATCTACTGGATGACCAAGAAGTTCAACGGCCTGGGCCTGTTGCGCTTCACCGATGCCGATATCTATCCCGACGGCGGTGCAGGCAAGACCCAGCACTTCAAGTGCGTGTTTAAGGACGCACTCATCAAGACAGCCTATCTCGACGAGAAAAACGGCTACTACTACATGTTTGTGCAGAAAGATCCCTACGGAGCTGTTCCAGGCGTGTACCGCATTGCACTGAGCAAGCTCGAGAAGGCCGACGGCAGCGATGCCGATGGCGTTGAGGACCTGAAGATTGCCGACTGCCAGCTCATCGACAACTCGCCCGTTAAGGTCGACGGCACCCCCGACAGCGGCGAGAACTCCAACATTGCCCAAATCAACGGCGACGGCACCAACGTGTTCTGGGGCTATGTGGCTCCTGCCACCGACGCCGAGGCCATTGCCGGCAGCGTGAAGCTCGATGCTACCAACCCGCTGCACAAGAGCGGCATCAAGACCATAAAGAGTGCCGATGCCACCCCGGCAGTGACCTTTGCAGTCGAGGGCGTTGAGGCCTACGGCGTGTGCGGAGCCACCTATGTGGCACCTCCTGTAGTACTGCCCGAGGCAATTGCCCTCAACCACAACACCTACACCCTGGACAAGGGCGGCGACCAACTGCAACTCACAGCCACCATCACTCCCGCCGATGCTGCCGACAAGAGCGTGACCTGGAGCTCGAGCGACGAGACCGTGGCCACTGTCGACGCCAACGGCCTGGTGACCACCAAGGCTCAAGAGAAGAACACGGTGACCATCTATGCCGTGAGCAACGCAGTGCCCACCCTCAAGGACAGCTGCGTGATCACCATCACCAACCCCACCGCAGCAGTATTCCCCGAGTCGATATCGCTCAACATCACCGAGTACACTGCCGAGCGCAACGGCGGCACACTGCAACTCGTGGCCACTGTCCTGCCCGAGAACACGACCAACAAGCACGTGACTTGGAGCTCGAGCAATGACTATGCCACCGTCGATGCCAATGGCTTGGTGACCATCAAGTCGCTCATCGCCGGCGTGAAGGGTCTCAACGCCGAGGGTACAGCCCCATCGGTGACCATCACCGCTACCAGCGTTGCCAACCCGGCACTCAGCGCAACCTGCGTAATCACCTACTCGCAGGAGACTGGAGTCGACAACGTGACAGCCAGCAAGACGGTGAAGAGCGTGCGCTACTACAATGCCGCAGGCATGGAGAGCGACAAGGCATTTGACGGCATCAACATGGTTGTGACCTACTACACCGACGGCACCAAGAGCGTGTCGAAGGGTGTGTACACGACCAAATAAACCAAGCACCTCGGGCTCAAGTGATCCTGAGATGCAATAAACACAACACTCAACAAGAAGGGTGGCTTCACCTCTCGCCAAGAGAGCGCGCAAGCCACCCTTCTCATTTTGTGCTTTGGCAGCGGGCAAGAGCCACAAGCAAGCCCTGCCCAGCATGAGTCGCATGCCTGGACAGGGCCCCTAAGTGCTAATTGCAGCTTGGGCAAGAGCCCACGGCGCGGGTTCTACTTCTTCACCTTCACGCCGTCGATGATGTAGACGCCTGCATCGAGCGAGCTCACGGGCGCATCGATGCGCTGGCCGCCCAGCGTGTATATGGTGTGGCGGCCACTGGAGGGCGTTGCCACATTCACGTCGTTGACACCAGTCTCGACCACGTCGACTGTTGCCTTGTCGGCCTTGAAGTCGTCGAGCTGCACCTGATTGGCCCACACGCCCACACGGGTGTTTTGGGGCACATTGGCGACTTGAACCTTCACAAACTTGTCGGTCGACAGTTCCTCGGCGGGAGTGCCAGTGAGTTCGGTGCCTATATCCCAGCTGTCGCCATTGGGAGTGACCACGTAAAATTTCACCGATCCCCAAGTGAAATACTTCTTCACCATGATGCTGATGTTGCCCTCAACGGGCGGAGTGACGAGCATGTCCTCTTTGGCGATGTCGCCAAAGTCCTCGTCATACTCTACCGTGTTCCACACATAGAGGCAAGCGCTGTTGTCGACACCGTCGTTGGCCATGAAGCGGTACACCGGGTAGGTGCCGAGGCCGCCGTCGTCGAGCACGTGCCCCCAGTTGGCCGGAGCTGCGGTCTCCGACACGTAGTTGCCATTGGAGTCGAGAGTGCCATAGGCCTCGTTGAAGTCGTAGGTGTAGTTTTCAACGACCTTGGTAGCAGCATTTACACACACTTGAGTTGCAGCAATCATCGTTGCTGCCGAAAGGAATAAAAATTTTTTCATACTGTTGATAATTTTAGGATTGCATGTGAAACACATGTTATAGATATATTACATAATGTAAAAAAACCTCTGGCTTGGAGCAGGAGGCGGAGGCGTCAACGGCTCAATTTCACCTTCTTGCCATTGTGGATGTAGATTGTGCCCCGAGCAGGTGCAGTCACCCGCCGGCCATTGAGGTCGTAGTAGGCCCCATCGGCGGCAACGGCAGTCGTCTTCACCCCGCCCACGCCAGTCGAAGTGGTGGGAATGTTGACAAACTTGCGTGCCTGGGCGCTGAAACCAGCCTCGTTGCGCGTGAGCACAATTTGAGCAGGGTGAAGGCCGTGTCGGCAGCCGAGGCGTCGAGTGCGTACATACCGCTGGGGCGGTCGGCGCTGGTGCTTCAGATGCTGCACCATATCTCTTGGGCACGCACATGGGTGCTGCCGGCAATGAGAGCAATGAATACAATGAAAGACAAACGAGTGGAGGAGTGATTCATAAGATTGGTTGGGAATAAAAGTTAGTCTAAAAAAAATTGCTTGTCGAGAAAAAAAGCGAAACGCTGCAATGCGACATCCCAAAAGGAGATAGATTGCAGTGTTTCGTTTTATGGAGCTTAAAACTTACAGACTCTCTTCTTGAGCGTTGCCAGGCAACGGCTGGATGAAAAAAGGGAGCAGTCTTTATTTCACCTTCTCGGTGAGCTCGGCGCCAGCTTTGAACTTCACTACCTTCTTGGCAGGGATTTCGATTTTCTGCTTGGTTGCGGGGTTGATGCCCGTGCGAGCAGCCTTCTCTTGCACTGCGAAGGTGCCGAAGCCTATGAGAGCCACCTTGTCGCCCTTGGCCAGCGCTTCTTCTACTGCCTCGATGCCGGCTTTGAGAGCCTTGGTTGCATCAACTTTACTCAATCCTGCTTTTGCAACGATAGCGTTGATTAATTCTGTCTTGTTCATAACAATTTGCTTTTTTTTAATGTTATTATTATAGTTTCTAGGCATTTATTTGCGCAAATATAGACAAAGAGAAAAATAAAACAAAAAATTTTGCACAAAAATTTTAAATTTTACCGAAAAATGGGCGTTTTAGGGATAATTAATAGCAAAAGAAGAGCTATTTTCATTACATTTGCAGATAAAAACATCGACAAAACGCTTCGACAGCAAAACAGTATAAAAAGGAAAGAGAAAGAAACATGGCATCTTATCACTACAACAGAGGGTTCATCGACTCGATTCCGCCTGTAACCAAAAACCTGCTCATCATCAATGTGCTCGTGTGGGTGGCCACCTTCGTGCTCAAGGGCAAGGGGGTGGACCTGGACCTGTACCTGGGGTTGCACTTCTGGAAAGGCAGCGACTTCGGGCTGTGGCAGTTTGTGACCTACATGTTCATGCACGACACGAGCAGCTTGGGCTCGGGATTTACCCACATTTTCTTCAACATGTTTTCGTTGTGGATGTTTGGCCGCATTCTCGAGCCAGTGATGGGACGCAACCGCTACCTCACCTACTATGTCGTGTGCGGCTTGGGCGCAGCACTGGTGCAGGAGCTTGTGTGGCAATTCACCTGGCCTGCCGTGGCAGCCGGCATGTTCAGCTACGGCGGCGTGGCGGGCGTCACCACAGCGCAGTTGCAGCAAGCCATAGCCACAGGCGCAATACCTGCCTCGATGCTCAACCAGTGTTTCAATGCCTTTGTCACCATCGGGGCCTCGGGCGCAGTGTTTGGCATTCTGCTGGCCTTCGGCATGCTATTTCCCAACATGCCGCTCTACATCATCCCCTTCCCGTTCCCCATCAAGGCCAAATGGATGGTGATAGGGTACGGGCTCGTGGAGCTGGCCTTCGGCGTTACGGGCGAGGTCACCAGCGTGGCCCACTTTGCCCACCTGGGCGGCATGCTGTTTGGCTTCCTGCTCTTGCTGTACTGGAGAAAAACAAAACACATGGGGCGCGGATATGAGTATATGGACTGACATCTCGTCGCGCTACCGTCGCGCCACACCGCTGCTGCGGCTGGTGTATATCGACGTGGGGCTCTTCCTGGCCCTGCGCGTTGTAGCGCTTGTGGGCGTGCTCATGGGTGTGCCTGCCGAGCAGCTCATAAAGTGGGTGGAGATGCCCTCGACCCTTGAGGGCCTGGCCCGCCAGCCATGGACGGCCGTGAGCTACATGTTTTTCCACTACGACGTGCTGCACATCTTGTTCAACATGCTGTGGCTATACTGGCTGGGGCGCATCTTCCTGGAATATTTCAACTCCAAGCAGCTCGTGGGGCTCTACCTCATGGGCGGACTGGGCGGCGGCGCCCTCTACCTGGCGGCCTATGCCACCCTGCCCTACTTTGCCCACCAGCCGGCCACGGCCTATCTCATAGGGGCATCGGCCTCGATACTTGCCATTGTGGTTGCAGTGGCAGTCTATGCTCCCGACTACCGCATAGGGCTGCTCATGCTGGGCGACATCTCGCTCAAGTGGGTGGCCATCATCACCATTGTGATCCTGATGCTGGGCACCGGCGAGGCGCAAATGGGGGCGCAGGCAGCTCACCTGGGTGGGGCCCTCGTGGGAGTGGCCTACGGCCTTGCCATGCGGCGCGGCCACGACATCACCGCGTGGCTCAATGCCTGCCTCGACTCCATGGCAGGCCTCTTCAAGCGCCGCCGGGGGCCAGGGTGGCCCGCAGGCGGAAGGGCCTTTCACTACCAGGCCAACAGGGCTGCGGCACCGTCGCCCCAAGGGCCCAGCGAGGCCGAGATCGATGCCATTCTCGACAAGCTCAAGCGCTCGGGCTACGGCGCACTGAGCGACAAGGAAAAGGAGACCCTCTTCAAGGCATCGTCCAACTACAAGAGCTACGACTGAAGTCAACCTGTCATCATCATCATCATCATCTATGCACATCAACCGGAAGTCATATCGCATCAAGCATCTCGCCATAGGCATAGGCATCGTCATGACCTTCATGCTTGCGGTGTTGCTGGTCTTTGCGGCCTACGGCGGTCACATCGACCCCGAGCGGGGCACCGTCTTTGCCCTGGCCACGCTTGCCTTCCCGTTTGTGTTTATCGTGTCGCTCATGACGGCCTTGCTGTGGATTATCGTGGGCCAGTGGCGCGTGTCGCTGCTGCTGTTTCTGGCCATGGGGCTGTCGTGGCCCACGGTGCGGGTGATAAGCCCGTTCAACATAAGCACCCACAAGCCCACAGCCAAGCAAGACTCGACGATGTTTAAGGTGCTCACATTCAACGTCATGAACTTCAACGTGATGAAGGTGGGCGACGACAGTGTGGGCAACAAGCAGGGACAGGCCACTGTGAACTACATCCTCAACCAGGATGCCGACGTGGTGCTGCTGCAAGAAGCCTCGCTCAACGCCGACTACAACGACTTGAAGCTCATGAAGCCCTACATGAAGGAGATAAAGAAGAAATATCCCTACCGTGACCACGGGTATCACGACCAGATAATATGGTCGAAGCACCCCTACACCAAGGTCGAAGACCCGGCGGTGAAAGAGGGCTTTGCCGCGCCCGACGACCCGGTGAACAGCTACCACTTCTATGCCCGGGCCTTCGATGTGCTGGTGCCTGGCCACACGGTGCGCATCTTCAACATCCACCTCAACTCGATAGGGCTCTCGCTCGACGACCGCAAGGCCTTTGTCGAGATGACCGACTTCAAGACCGAAGGCTCGCGCGAGCGGCTCAAGCGGGTGCGCTACACGCTGATAGGCAAACTGGGGCTCGCCTTCCGCAAGCATGCCCAGCAGGCGCGCATCATACGCGAGGTGATTGACCAAAGCGACGAGAACGTGATCGTGTGCGGCGACTTCAACGACACGCCCCAGTCGTTTGCCTATCGCACCGTGCGCGGCAGCGACATGCACGATGCGTGGATGGAGTGCGGCTTCGGTCCCACCTACACCTTCCACGGCAGCCGCCTGTATTTCAAGATCGACCAGGTGCTTTACCGCGGCGACATGATTGCAACCTCGTGCCACCGCGACCGGGCCGGCTCAAGCGACCACTACCCGCTGGTGACCACCTTTGTGTGGAAAAACTGAGCCGCTGCAAGAATAGTCACACACACACTATATCAATAAATACAAATTAATCTTAAAGCAACGCTGATTATGAAGAAAGTATTATTATCACTCCTGGCCATAGGGTGCCTTGCAACAGGTGCCACTGGGGCAAACAAAACCAACGTGAAACAGCATCAAAATCCATTCTTGAAACCCTATACCACACAGTATGGGATTCCACCCTTTGAGAAAATCACCCTCGACGACTACATTCCCGCCATCAAAGCCGGCATCGAGCAGCAAAACCAAGAGATAGCCGCCATCGTGGCCAGCAAGAAGACGCCCGACTTTGAAAACACGGTGCTCGCACTCGACAACTGCGGCGAGATACTGAGCCGCGTGTCCTATGTGTTCTACGCCTTGAGCGAGAGCGACGCCACGCCCGAGATGCAGAAGCTCGCCGAGCAAGTGTCGCCCATGCTCACGGCACAGAGCGACGCCATGTATATGAATCCCGGCCTCTTTGCCCGCGTCAAGGCTGTGCACGACAATGCCGATGCACTGAAGCTCGACAAGGCACAACGGCGCCTCACCGACAAGTACTACAAGCGCTTTGTGCGCAACGGCGCCCTGCTCGACGCCGCCCACAAAGACACACTCAAAGCCATCAACAAGCGCCTGGCCTCGCTGCAGCTCAACTTCACCCAAAACGTGATGCACGAGATTGCCAACAACCTGATTGTGGTCGACAGCAAGGAGCGTCTCTCGGGGCTGCCCCAGTCGACCATCGACGACGCCGCCAAGCTGGCCGGCGAGAAAGGCATGCCGGGCAAGTGGGTGTTTACCGCCTCGGGCGCAACCCGCCTGAGCGTGCTCACCAACGCCGACGACCGCGACCTGCGCAAGCAGATGTATGAGACCTACACCCACACGGCCAGCCGCGGCAATGCCTACGACAACAGCGCCATCATCAACGAGATCATGCAGCTGCGCCAGAAGAAAGCCAAGATGCTTGGCTTCAAGACCTTTGCCGACTATGCCGTCGACCCCTGGATGGCCAAGACCCCCGAGGCTGCCGAGAAGCTGCTCATGCAACTGTGGAAGCCCGCAGTGAAAAAGGTGGACGAGGAAGTGGCCGACATGCAGCGCTATGCCGACAGCCACGGTGGCAACTTCAAGATTGCCGCCTACGACTATTACTACTATGCCGAGAAGGTGAAGAAAGAGAAATTCAACTTCAGCGAGGACCAGGTGCGTCCCTACTTTGTGCTCGACAGCGTGGTGAAAAACGGCATCTTCTATGTCGCCAAGAAGCTCTACGGCCTCAACTTCAAGGTTATGCCCAAGGCGCCGAAGTACAATCCCGAGGTGACCGTGTATGACGTGACCGACAACAACGGCAAGCACGTGGCCGTGTTCATGACCGACTATTTCCCGCGTGCCACCAAGGCACAAGGCGCATGGATGAGCGAGCTCAACGCAGCCTACGACTTCGGCGGCAAGAGCGAACGCCCCATCATCTACAACGTGGCCAGCCTCACGCCTCCCACCAAAGACGCCCCCTCGCTGCTCACGCTCGACGAGGTAGAAACCGTGTTCCACGAGTTTGGCCATGCCCTCAACGGCATGCTCACCCGCGCCCCCTACAAGGGACTTGAGGGCACCAACATCGACCGCGACATGGTGGAGCAGCCCTCGCAGATGAACGAGAACTTCGCGCTCGTGCCCGAGGTGCTCAAGAACTATGCCAAGAATTACAAGACCGGCGAGGTGATACCGCAAAATCTCGTCGACAAGATCATCGAGACCAGCAAGTTCAACCAGGGCTTCATGACCACCGAGCTGGTGGGCGCCGCCCTGCTCGACATCGAGTGGCACAAGCTCGACTTTGCCAAGGATATCGACGTCAAGGCTTTTGAAAACTGGGTGTCGCGTCGCCTGGGCAAGCCCGAGGTGGTGGAATACCGCTATCGCAGCCCCTACTTCAAGCACATCTTCGACAACGACCAGTACAGCTGCGGCTACTACACCTACCTGTGGAGCGAGGTGCTTGCAGCCGACGCTTGGAACCGCTTTGAGACCGAGGGCCCGCTCAACCCAGCCGTTGCGGCCGACTACATGCACTACATCCTGGAGCCAGGCGACACCGACGATGCCATGACGCTCTACAAGAAGTTCAGCGGACACGAGCCCAACGCCGACGCCCTGCTGCGTGCCCGCGGCCTCAAGTGAGCACCGCACAGAGTGCCCCCCCCCTGCCGCATGACGGCTCTCGCACCCACAAGGTGCTGCAATAGGCAATTCACGTTGCACATTGCAGCACCTTTTCTTGATTGCATGAGCCCTGGGAGCCCTGCAGCGGCAAGGCACGGCAGCGCCGATATTGCCATGTGCGGTAATTTTTGTACCTTTGCACAAATAAATAGCGCAATCAGTCACAATCAACACACTCATCTTTATGGATTGGATAATCGAACTCATAACGGGCAACAGCGTGGCACACGCCATCTTTATCTACTCCTTTGTCATCGCCATAGGCATGGCACTGGGCAAGATAAAAATCTTCGGCATCTCGCTGGGTTCAATCTTCGTACTCTTTGTGGGTCTTGCGGTGGGCCACTTCGGCGCCGTGATCGACCCCAACATCCTCAAGTTTATACAAGAATTCGGACTCATTCTGTTTATCTTCTCGATAGGATTGCAAGTGGGCCCTTCGTTTTTCTCGTCGTTCAAGGAAGGCGGCCTGCTGCTCAATGGCTTGGCACTGGCCATCATAGGGCTCAACATCGTTGTAGCCCTGGCCATATACTACTGCACCGGCGACGTGAAGCCCAACGAGATCGTGGGCATACTCTCGGGTAGTGTGACCAACACGCCCGGGCTGGGTGCTGCCCAGCAGTCGCTCATCGAGACCCTGGGTGGCGAGGCCGCCCGCCCGCTCAACGAGTCGATGTCGATGGGCTATGCCGCCGCCTACCCGCTGGGCGTGGTGGGCATCATTCTGTCGATGATACTGGTGAAAGTGATTTTCAAGGTCAACGTCGAGAGCGACTCCAAGGCGGTAGAGGAAGACAGGGAGCAAAGCCTGCTCAAGCCCCACGTGGTCACCTACGAGGTGACCAACCGTCTCATCTACGACTGCACCGTCGAGCGCATGCACGGCATCATCGACCGCAACTTTGTGATATCGCGCATCAAGAAGCACGCTACCGGCGAGGTAATCGTACCCAAGGCCGACACCAAAATCGAAGACCACGACCTGCTGCGCATCGTGATAAGCGTGCAAGACGAGGAAGTGTTTGACGCCGTGATAGGACACAAGGTGGAAATGGACTGGAAGATGGAGCAGACGCCCGTGGTGTCGCGCCGCATCGTGGTGACCAACAACGCCTACAGCGGCAAGAAAATAGGCCAGCTGCGTCTGCCCAAGGGCTACGGGCTGAACGCCACCCGCGTGAACCGCGCCGGCGTGGAGCTGCTGGCCAGCGCCAACCTGAGCCTGCAAGTGGGCGACCGCATCACGGTGGTGGGCCAGCTCGACGACATCAACCGCCTGGCCTCCAACCTGGGCAACTCGGTGAAGCGCCTCAACCAGCCCAACATGTTCATGATGTTTATAGGCATCTTTGTGGGTATCCTCATCGGCTCGATACCCATCGCCATACCGGGCATGACGGTGCCCATGAAGCTCGGCCTGGCCGGCGGCCCCCTGATTGCGGCTATATGCCTGGGCCGCTGGGGCTACAAGATAAAGATTGTGACCTACACCTCGTCGAGCGCCAACCTCATGCTGCGCGAGCTGGGCATGTGCCTCTTCCTGGCCAGTGTGGGCCTTGCCGCCGGCGGCAAGTTTGGCGTCACCGTGTTCACCGCCACAGGAGCGCGCTGGGTGCTGTATGGCTTCATCATCACCTTCATCCCGCTCATGATAGTGGCCTCGCTGGCACGCGGCAAGTTTAAGATGAACTATGGCACACTCATGGGCCTGATATCGGGCTCCACCACCGACCCGCCAGCCCTGGCCTATGCCAACAAGACCTTCAACAACGACGCGCCAGCTGTGGCCTACTCCACCGTGTACCCGCTCACGATGTTTATGCGCGTGATCACGGCGCAAATTCTCATCCTGGTACTGGCTTGAGCGCGGCTGCCGCGGGGAAGCACGACAACTGCAATCGAGAGGAAGCCCACGTGTGTGAGCTTCCTCCCGTTTTTTTTATTGCCCGTCGGTCTCAGGGGCGGTGTAGAAGTCGATGACACGCTCTATGGCCTTGCGGCACACGGGGCAAAAGTAGGGCACGGCATTGGAGCGCATGCGGCAGTCGGGATAGGCGCGATACACGCCCTTGAGGCTGTAGCCGGCGCCCTCGTAGAGGCCGGGACGGTCGAGCCGTGCCGAGTCGACCGGCGTGGGCACGGGAGTGTGGCTGGCGACGAGCTGCTCCCACTTGCCCTTGAAATGCGCCAGCGTGGTGATGTTGGGCTCCCAAGGCTCCACGTCGCGGGGATAGGTAGAATCCTCCTCGCCGGCATAGGCATACTCGTCGGCCAGGCCGGCAAAACTGTGGCCAAACTCGTGGACAATGACCTGGGCAAAAGCCTTGTGGTGGGTCGACGACAGGTCGTAGCTGTTGAGGATGCCACCGCCGCCATACTTGCTGCTGTTGACCAGCACGATGATGTGCTCATAGGGAATGCCCGCGAGCACGTCGTGCAAGCGGTTGAGTGCCAAGGTGGTGAGATAGCGGTCGCTGTAGAAGGTGTCGAAGTGCGACTGGAGCAGCGTGTTGCGCCACACGCCATTGCCAGGCTCGCTGGTGCCGCTCTGGGCCGACGGGGCTGTGACAGCCACGATGCTGAACTTGTTGCGGTTGCTCTTGAAAGGCTCGTGGGCAAACAGGGCCTCGTTGGCCTTGTCGACGTCGGCAAGGAAGGTGGCCATCTCGGCCTGGGTGTAGCCCTCGGCCACATAGGCGATGTGAATGCAGCGCAACGAGTCGGCAGCACGCTGCACGACCACATGAGGCGCAGTGCCTGCTGCATCGGTGTTGCGCGTGAGAATGTCGCTGGGCACTACCTGGTGGGTGAGCGAGGCAGCGACGCGGTGGCGGCTGTCGCGCAGGTCGACGGTGATATCGACCGTGTCGACGGGCATGGGCACGAGAAACACGTTTTCAAACGCACGGCTGGCGACCTGTGCTTCGGGGCTGGTGAGCCACTCCTGAAACAGGGTGGAGAATGAGTTGCGGTATATCACTTCGCCAGTGCGGTGCAGGCGCATGGTGAGCTGGCCGTTGCCCTCAACCGGCACCTGCGCCAGCCTGTGGCGCTTGCCCCACCAGTGGGCACTCTTGCAGTAGTTGCTCACGGCAATGTGCTGGCAGGCGGCATTGCCCGAGAAGATGTAGTTGAGGCGCAGCGTGGTATCGCTGAAGTGGGTGTCGAAGTCGACGTGCCGCGCCTGTGCGGGCACACCCAGGCACAGGAGCATTGCAGCGGTGATGATGAATTGGAGCTTCATGAGTGAAATAATAATGGGTACTGTAGCGGCGTGGAGCAAAACCGCGCCACTGCAAACTTACAACATTTAGGCGTCCTCGACAAGAGCCCCGACGCCGCGAGGTGGCCAAAATATTGCCCGATAGCAGGAACAAAACAAGATAAATAATTGTGGCTGTGAAAAATAATTCATATCTTTGTCCGATTTTTACTAGTATAATAAAAAAAATATGTTAACACCTACAAAGAAAACCATCGCCCTGGCTGACGGTCGCGAGATCAGCATTGAAACAGGGAGACTTGCCAAGCAAGCCGATGGAGCTGTTGAACTGCGCTTTGGCAACACAATGTTGCTGGCTACAGTGTGTTCGGCCAAAGAGGCCGAGGAGGGGGCCGACTTCATGCCCCTGCAAGTTGAATACAAAGAGAAATACTCGTCGGTGGGCCGTTATCCCGGCGGTTTCACCAAGCGTGAAGGCCGCCCGAGCGACAACGAGATACTCACCGCCCGCCTGGTCGACCGCGTGCTGCGCCCGCTGTTCCCGTCCAACTATCATGCCAACACGATAGTGAACGTGATCCTGTTTTCGAGCGACGGCGTAGACCAGCCCGATGCCTTTGCCGGCCTGGCTGCCAGTGCAGCCATCGCCGTGAGCGACGTCCCCTTTGAGGAGCCGATTGCCGAGGTGCGTGTGGCACGCATCAACGGCGAATTCGTCATCGATCCTACATTTGAACAGGCCAAAGACGCTGACATAGAACTGATGGTAGGTGCTACATACGACAATATTATGATGGTCGAAGGTGAGATGGACGAATGCTCAGAAGATGAGCTCATCGCTGCCCTCAAGGCTGCCCACGAGGCAATCAAGCCCCTGTGCCTGATGCAGAAGGAGCTGGCCCAGGAGCTGGGCGTGGTGAAGCGTGAGTACTGCCACGAGACCGACGACGAGGAGATACACGAGCGCATGCGCAAGGAAATTTACCCCAAGTGCTATGCCGTGGCCAAGGCCGGCAACGCCGACAAGCAATGGCGCAACGACAGCTTCCAGAAGGCCTTTGACGACTTCATGGAGACCATCCCCGAGGAGGAGCGCGAGGAGAAGACCCCGATGATCACCCGCTACTTCAACGAGATACAGCGCGACGCCGTGCGCCGCTGCATCCTCGACGAGGGCATACGCATGGACGGCCGCCGTCTCGACGAGATAAGGCCCATCACGTGCATCCCCGACTACCTGCCCGGCCCACACGGATCGGCTTTGTTCCAGCGTGGCGAGACCCAGGCTCTGGCAACCGTGACCCTGGGCACCAAGCTCGACGAGAAGCTCGTCGACGATGCCCTGGTGCGCTACGACGAGCGCTTCTTGCTGCACTACAACTTCCCGGGCTTTGCCACTGGCGAGGCCAAGGCAGCCCGCGGCATCAGCCGCCGCGAGATAGGTCACGGCAACCTGGCACGCCGCGCCCTGAAGCGCATGCTCCCGGCCGACCTGCCCTACACGGTGCGTGTGGTGAGCGACATTCTGGAGTCGAACGGCTCGTCGTCGATGGCTACTGTGTGTGCCGGCTGCATGGCACTGCTCGATGCCGGCGTGAAGCTGAAGAAGCCGGTGGCCGGCGTGGCCATGGGCCTGATAAGCGACGAGGGCAACGTGAAGCACGCCATCTTGAGCGACATCCTGGGCGATGAAGACCACCTGGGCGACATGGACTTCAAGGTGACTGGCACCGTCGACGGCATCACTGCCACACAGATGGACATCAAGTGCGACGGTCTGCCCTACGAGATTCTTGAGAAGGCTCTGCAGCAAGCCAAGGAGGGCCGCCTGCACATCCTCAAGCTCATCAACGAGGCCATACCCGAGCCGCGTGCCGACTACAAGCCTCATGTGCCGCGCATCGTGCACATGACCGTCGACAAGGACTTCATAGGCGCCATCATAGGCAAGGGCGGCGAGGTGATACAAGGCATCCAGGAGGATACGGGTGCCATCGTGACCATCGACGAGATCGACGGCAAGGGAGAAATCGACATCAGCGCCCCCGACAAGGATAAGATCGATGCTGCCGTAGAGCGCATCAAGGCCATCATCGCTGTGCCTGAGATCGACAAGGTGTATGAGGGCCCGGTGAAGAGCATCCTCGAGTTTGGCGCATTTGTCGAGTTCATGCCTGGCCGCGACGGCCTGCTGCACATCAGCGAGATAAGCTGGGATCGCCTCGAGGACATGGAAGCCAGCGGCCTGCACGAAGGCGACATCGTGAAGGTGAAGCTCATCGAGATCGACAAGAAGACGGGCAAGTACCGCCTGAGCATGCGCGCCCTGCAAGACAAGCCCGAGGGCTGGACCGAGCGCAGGGGCGGCGAGCGCCGCGGCGGCCCACGTCACGACGGCGAGCGCCGTGGTGAGGGTCGTGGCCCACGCCGCAGCGAGGGCCGTGGTCCGCGTCGCGAGAGCCGCGGTCCACGCCGTGAGCCTCGCCAGCAAGACGAGCAGCAGTAACACCCCCACGACGACTACCCCGTGCCTCTTGCACCCCCATAAAGGGACGGGAAGCGTCGATATCACATCGCCAGAGCCTGCAATGATGCAGACCCTGGCGATTTTTTTACATGGGCAGGCGCCACTCATGGGGCAGCACGGCCCGGCCGCCATGTAGCACGCAAAAAGTCCCGCAGCCAGGAGGCGGCGATGTTGCGCCTGGGCTGCGGGACTCGTGCTTTTTTTCTTTTTGTTTCAACTGCCGCTCAGCCTCGATGAGGATGAGTATAGGCCTGCCGCCACAATGATGTGTGTGTGCGGGCTGGCACAGGGCTGGGCGCCTCAGTTGTCTAAATTGCGCTGGTTCTTGGAGCGGCGTTCCTTCTTGCTCTGCGAACTGCTTGTGTCTTTCTCTTCTTTAAGGTCGATTTCGTTGTGGTTCTTGTCGAGCACCTTGTATTGCAGGTAGGCCAGCGACTGGTCGGGCAGGATTTTGAACTTGCGTCCAAACTCACGGCGCCACTTGAAATACTCGCTGATGATACCCTTCTTGAGATAGGCCTCGACAAAGGGGTGGACATACATTGTGAATCGATCGACATGCAGGTCGTTGACCAAATAGGAAATTTTGTCCTTGAGCATGTCGGTAAACAACAGCGAAGGCTGGATCTCGCCCTTACCTCCACACGAAGGGCAGGTCTCGGCAGTGACGATGTCGAGGGCCGGTCGCACGCGTTGCCGCGTGATTTGCATGAGCCCGAACTTGCTCAGGGGCAAGATATTGTGCCGGGCACGGTCCTTTTGCATCACTTCTCGCATGTGGTCGTAGAGGGCCTGGCGGTGTTCGGCCTTGGCCATGTCGATAAAGTCGATGACGATGATGCCGCCCATGTCGCGCAGGCGCAGCTGGCGGGCGATCTCGTCGGCAGCGAGCAGGTTCACGTCGAGCGCATTGCTCTCCTGGTCGCTCGAAGCCCTCGAGCGGTTGCCCGAGTTGACATCGATCACATGCAGTGCTTCGGTTGTCTCAATAATAATGTATGCGCCCGACTTGAAAGATACCGTTTTGCCAAACGACGACTTGATTTGCCTGGTGACATTAAACTTGTCGAAGATAGGCGTCTCGTCGGTGTAAATCTTCACGATATCGGCACGGTCGGGGGCGATTAGGCTCACATAGTGGTGAATTTGGTCGAAGATCTCGGCGTTGTTCACGTGGATGCTTTCGAAGTCGGGGCTGAAGATGTCGCGTATCAAACTCACGGCCCGGCTCTCCTCCTCGTAGACGAGTTCGGGAGCCTCGGCATGTTGAATCTTGGCAACAGCGTCGTCCCAGCTTTTCACCAGCACCTTCATCTCGGCATTGAGTTCGGCTGCGCGCTTGTTTTCGGCCGACGTGCGGATGATGACGCCGAAGTGGGCGGGCTTGATGCTCTCCACGAGGCGACGCAGGCGCATTTTCTCGGCCGAGTCTTTGATCTTTTGCGACACCGAAATCTTGTCGTTGAACGGAATCAGGACCATGAAGCGTCCTGTGAAGGTGATTTCGGTAGTCAACCGGGGTCCCTTGGTCGAGATGGGCTCTTTGGCAACTTGCACAATGAGCTCCTGCCCTTGTGTGAGCACGTCGGAGACCGAGCCGTGCTTGTTGATGTCGGGCTTGAATTTCACCTTCGACAGGCTCGGGGGCTTTTTCCCGGGGTTTTGGCGCACCGTCTTGATGTAGTCGCTATAGGTGCTGAACTGTGATCCTAAATCAAGGTAATGAAGAAACGCGTCTTTGCTGTAGCCCACATTTACAAATGCGGCATTCAAGCCAGGCATGAGTTTCTTCACCTTGGCAAAGTAGAGGTTGCCGACGGCATAGGAGGCATCTCGCGACTCCTTCTGCAGCGATACCAGCCGTCCGTCTTCGAGCAGGGCGGTCGATATGTCGGCGGGTTGTACGTCAACTACAAGTTCACTTTTCATTGTGAGGAAGTAGATTTAGCCACACACGCGGCACACACACGCGCAGCGTGTGCCTGCTGTTAAAAAAAACACCGAGAACAAACTCTCGCGCAGCGCTCGTAACCGAGACCAGGGCATGAAGAGATTGTTCTCAGTATTGTGTGACTCACCCAGAAAGATTATTTCTTAGATTTGTGTCTATTCTTTCTAAGTCTTTTCTTGCGCTTGTGCGTAGCCATCTTGTGGCCTTTTCTTTTCTTTCCGCTTGGCATATTGTTACTTAGTTTAAAATTAAATGATTAAAAAAATGTATTGTGTTGTATGTATTTTTGTCTTGCTTCTTTGCATCGACAAGGCATTGCCTCGCCCCGCGGGGGCGGCGGCAAGAGCCGCGTGCTGTTGTGTGCAGTCCTTCCTTATTTCACCTGCTCCATGAACACCTTAGCTGGCTTGAAAGCCGGAATCTTGTGCTCGGGGATGATGATGGTGGTGTTCTTCGAGATGTTGCGTGCAGTCTTCTGCGAACGGGTCTTCACGATGAAGCTGCCGAAACCACGCAAGTACACGTTCTCACCGTTGGCCAGAGAGTCCTTCACAGTTTCCATGAATTTCTCCAGTGTTTCGAGTACCGAAGCCTTGTCAATACCTGTAGATTTTGAGATTTCGCTTACGATGTCTGCCTTAGTCATTGTAAATTGTGTTTTATTTAATTTGTAAAGTTTAGAATAATCATTTAGTGCAAAATAAAGAGCCATTCCCTTAGCAGCTATCTGCCAGCGTGTTAAGCGTGCAGAGTCGCCGTTGAAGAGGTGGTCTCGGTTTTTGCAAGTGCAAATATCGCAATTTTTTTTTAATTAGCAGCCCTTTCCCTCTCTTTTTTATCAATAAAATTTGTTTTTTATCAATTGTTTAGGGATTCCCAACCCACCGAAAACAGGGTGCTTTGCGACGCTGCCCAGCGGGCATTGCCAGAGGCGCTGGGCGAACACAATCGAGTAGGAGGTAAACACTAATCATAGGGTGTTTATCTCCTACTTTCGTGTTTACCGACCTCTCACACCACCGTACGTGCGGTTCCGCATACGGCGGTTCTTAACGCGGGTGCTTTTTCTCGTAATATTCCGTAAGCGTGGGATAGTGCGCTCGTTTCAAGTTCTCATTGGATATAGCACGTGTAAGTATGGGGCTATGGACGGTGCGCCAAT
>Ga0256406_1000477_pt1 | contig 73115 bp, 71 predicted proteins | sample RumenRJG_03DNA_FD_185986 | JGI IMG/M metagenome (GOLD analysis project Ga0256406, IMG submission 185986) | Bovine rumen microbial communities from Lethbridge, Alberta, Canada - RJG_03 | ecosystem: Host-associated > Mammals > Digestive system > Stomach > Rumen | place: Canada: Alberta | collected... | reverse complement strand
AAATTGATGTCACCTCGCTCGCTTCCGGCGCCTACTACGTCCGCATCACCGGCCAGCGCCAGCAGGCCGTGCGCAAGCTGATAGTGAAGTAACCGGCCACACCAACGCCAATGCGGGCCCGAGCGACTTGTCGCCCGGGCCCGCTGCTTTTCCACACCCTCTACCCACCATTACCCAACGATGGGTAATAATGTGAAAAGGCCTAACTATTACCCTAGAGAACCCCTACCATCCCCCTACCGAACCCCCTTCATAAAATGGAAGATTTCAGTTTTTGGAAGCACAATAAAGTCGCCGTTTTAGCGTTATCATGGCAAAAATTATCACCTATGGCAAACCAGAAAGAACAAAACCTCAAACTCACCATCGCCCCCGATGTGGCCCACGGCACCTACTCCAACCTGGCCGTCATCAGCCACTCGCCCTCCGAAATCACCCTCGACTTCGCCCAGATGCTCCCCGGCACCGACGGCGCCGTCGTCCGCCAGCGCGTCATCATGCACCCCCTGCACGCCAAGCGCCTTCTGGCCGCCCTGAACGACAACCTGAAAAAATACGAGCAGCAGTTCGGCTCCATCGACGAACCGCGCATGATGCCCCAGGGCGACACCGTGCCCTATGACATCATCGGCAAAGCCTGACGCCCGCTGGCTGGTGGAATGCGGCGAGTGGCCCACACTGGAAGCCCAGCGTGCGGCCGCCCGCTCCTTGTTGTCCCGCCTGCTGGGCGGGGAGGTCTCCGTCGCCCACGATTCCCGCGGCGCCCCCTACCTGCCCGACCGCCCCGGCCTCTTCGTCAGCCTCAGCCACTGCCGCCGTGCTGTGGCCGCTGCGGTGAGCCGTGAGCGCAGGGTGGGCATCGATGTCGAAAGCCGCCGCCGCGTCAGCGACAGCCTCGTCGAGCGCGTCTGCTCCCCCGACGAGCTCGCCCTCGTCCGCGCCTCGTCTGACCCCACCATGGCCTTCCTCCGCCTCTGGACCCGCAAGGAAGCCGTCCTCAAATGCCGCGGCACCGGCATCCGCGGCTTCTCCAGCGTGCAGTCCGCCCTCGCCGACGCCGACTGCCAAATCCTCGACATCGACTGTGCCTCCCCCGACGTGGTGGCATCCCTCGCCCTGTAGGGACGCGGCGTGCCGCGTCCCTATGGGCGGATGAGGGTCTCCGTGCCGTCAGCCTCCACCTTCACGATGCGGCTGCCGCGCCTTTCGCCGCTCAGGAATTCCTCCAGCGGCGGCACACAGTAGTCCACCCGCCGCTTCAGCTCCTCCTCTATATCATTATATATAATAGGGGAGGGGTGCCCCGAGAGGTTGGCCGAGGTGCTCACCAGCGGTGCCCCCAGGCGGCGGACCACCTCCTGGCAAAAGGCGTGCCGCGGCACTCGGATGCCCAACGTGCCGTCCTCGGCCGGCAGGTTGGCGGCGATGCCGTCGCCCAGCAGCGGCCGCCAGATGCTTTCGGGAAGAATATAAGTAGTAGGGCGCTCTTCTGTAGGGACGCAGCGCGCTGCGTCCGTCAGCATCTCATCGATTGCGGACGCAGCACGCTGCGTCCCTACGGAGTTCCAGAGCACCAGCATGCTCTTCGAGCGGTCGCGTTCCTTCAGCGCGTAGAGCTTCTCCACGGCGTCGGCCCGCCGCGCGTCGCAGCCCACCCCCCAGATGGTGTCGGTAGGGTAGAGGACAGTGCCCCCGGCGAGCAGAGTATCAACGGTTTGTTGTATTATATTTTCCATGTTCACGCTGCAAAAATACAAAAAAAAACGCCTCGGCGCTTGGTATATCCACTTTTTTTCGTATCTTTGCATATTATTATTATAGTATAAATTAATTCAACAAATTATAAACCAAAAACTTACAAAATTATGTTCAAAGGACACCCCAAAGGTCTAATCTGGGCAGCACTGAGTAACATGGGCGAGCGTTTCGGCTACTACATCATGAACGCCGTCCTCGTTCTCTTCCTCTGCTCCAAGTTTGGCCTCTCCGACCAGACGGCCGGCCTCATCTTCTCGGTATTCTATTTCATGATCTACATCATGGCCCTCCCCGGAGGTATCATCGCCGACAGGTTGCAGAACTTCAAAGGCACCATCGCCACCGGCCTCATCGTGATGGCCGTGGGCTATGTGATGCTCTCCATCCCCACCACCGTCACCCCCGAGAGCTCCGCCCCCATGCTGGTGCTCATCTGCGCCGCCCTGCTGCTGATCACCATCGGCAACGGCCTCTTCAAGGGTAACCTGCAGGCCATCGTCGGCCAGATGTACGACAACCTCGAAGCCGAGGCTGCCAAGAAAGGCCCCGAAGCCCTCGCCGATGCTCAGAGCAAGCGCGACCCCGGCTTCCAGATCTTCTACGTCTTCATCAACATCGGCGGCGTCTTCGCACCCTTTGTGGCTCCCGCCATCCGCAGCTGGTGGTTGGGCAAGTTCGGCATGACCTACAACTCCGACCTCCCCGCCGTCTGCCACCAGTACCTCAACGGCACCATCGACGCCACTCAGATGGCCAACCTCACCCAGTGGATGGAGGCTTCCAACACTGGCTTCGACCCCGCCAACATGCAAGCTGCCTGCGAGCAGTACCTTGAGGTATTCAATACCGGTATCCACTACAGCTTCATCGCCTCGGTGGCCGCCATGCTTCTCTCCCTCCTGATCTTCCTCATCAGCAAGAAGATTTTCCCCAACCCCGCCAAGAAGGAGAAGAAGGAAGTGGTCGATTACACCGCCGAAGAGCGCCAGGCCATGGCCAAGGACATCAAGCAGCGCATGGCCGGTCTCTATGCCGTGCTCGGCATCGTGATGTTCTTCTGGTTCTCGTTCCACCAGAACACCCAGTCGCTGACCATCTTCACCCGCAACTTCGTCAATTCCGACCAGGTGGCTCCCGAGGTGTGGCAGTTCCTCAATCCCTTCCTCGTCATCTTCCTGACGCCCGTCATCATGTGGCTCTTCAACACCCCGTGGGGTCGCAAGTTCTCCACGCCCCGTAAGATTGCCATCGGTATGGGTCTGGCCGCCTGCGCCTACATCTTCCTCACCATCTTCAGCATGGTGGTCGGTTACCCCTCCGGCACCGCCTTCATGGCTCAGGACGCCACCGCCATCGCCGCCCAGAAGTGCGGCGCATGGGTGCTGATTGTTACCTACTTCTTCCTCACCGTGGCCGAGCTCTTCATCTCGCCGCTCGGATTGAGCTTCGTCTCCAAGATCGCACCCAAGCACCTCCAGGGTATCTGCCAGGGTCTGTGGCTCACCGCCACCGCGCTGGGTAACCTCCTTATCTTCCTCGGCGTCACCATGCTCAACTCCTTCGCCAAGCTGTGGTACACCTGGGCCGTCTTCGCCCTCATCTGCATCATCGCCATGGCCATCATGTTCGGCATGCTCAAGTGGCTCGAGCGCATCACCGCCAACCAGCAGTAACCTTCGATACGGGCGCCCGCAGGGCGCCCGTATCTTCCAACAGAAAACCCCGGGCCACAGGCTCGGGGTTCTTCTTTCCAATGCGTGTCTCCAGTTCTGGAGGCTGCCTCGGGGACTACTTGTCCAACTCTTGCTGGCGCAACTGCTGGATGTAGATTGCCTTCAGCTTCTTCTCGCGGTTGACAACGCTGGGCTTGATGAACTGCTGACGACGGCGCATCTCTTTCACCACTCCGGTCTTGTCGAATTTGCGTTTCAGCTTCTTGAGGGCTCTCTCGAGGGTCTCGCCTTCTTTAATGGGAACTACGATCATTGTTAATACCTCTTTCTTGTTAAGGGTTAATAAATTGATTTATTAAGACGTTGTTACATCTTCTTGTTTGGGTTAGAACTGCAGGTGGCCGGCAGCAGCGGCATCGTTCAGGGCGGCTATGATGCCCTTCTTGTTGATGATGCGCATGCCCTTGGCGGACACTTTCAGGGTGATCCACATGTCCTCCTCGGGAATGTAGAACTTCTTGGTCTGCAGGTTGGGGGCGAAGGTGCGCTTGGTGTGGATGCGCGAGTGCGACACGTTGTTGCCGACAATCACTTTCTTTCCGGTGATTTCACATTTCTTTGACATTGCTGTATACTTTTTATTGTTCTTTTACGTTATGTTTCCACGTTCTCGCTTCGGCGAAAACGGCTGCAAAAGTACTACCTTTTTCCGACATGACCAAACTCCCGCTGCTGCAAAACCAGACTTTTAAACATTTTTAACATTTCGTTAATCATAACACACTGCAAACAAAATAGTTGCGTAAAAGTTAAAAACTCTTTTTAACACTCTGTTTTCAAGCACTTACACGCGCATTTTACCCCTCTAGAGATGGCATTTTCGCATAAATTGGACTCCTGGTACACCGACTTCGGACGCTCGCTCCCCTGGCGCGGCATCCGCGACCCCTACCGCATCTGGCTCTCCGAAATCATCCTGCAGCAGACCCGCATCGAGCAGGGGCGCGACTACTACCACCGCTTCCTGGACGCCTTCCCCACCGTGGCCGACCTCGCCGCCGCCTCCGAGGAGCAGGTCCTCCGCCTCTGGCAGGGATTGGGCTACTACTCGCGCGCGCGTAATATGCACGCGTGCGCGCGATACATTATGGATGATTGCGGCGGACGCTTCCCCGACACCTACGAGGGCATCCTCCACATGAAAGGCGTCGGCCGCTACACCGCCGCCGCCATCGCCTCCTTCGCCTTCCTCCTGCCGCACCCCGTCATCGACGGCAACGTCTACCGCTTCATCAGCCGCCTCCACGGCATCGACACCCCCATCGGCACCGACGCCGCCTACCGCCAGTTCGAAGCCTTGCTGGACAAGCAGATCGACCGCCGCCGCCCCGACCGCTTCAACGCCGCCCTGATGGACTTCGGCTCCCTGCAGTGCCGCCCAGCCCCCGACTGCTCCGCCTGCCCCTTCGCCGACGAGTGCGTCGCCCTGCGCACCGGCCGCGTCGCCCTCCTGCCCGTCAAGGCGCCCAAGGCCAAGCCCAAGGACCGCTGGTTCTACTACCTTGTCCTCCGTTGGCGCCGCGGGGACGACACCTGCACCCTCCTCCACCCCCGCCAGGGCAACGACATCTGGCGCGGCCTCTACCAGTTCCCACTCCTCGAGTCCGACCGCGAACTCGACGAACTCGCACTCCACGAAGCCCTGCAACGCTTTGTCAAAGATAATTTTCAATTTTCAATTTCCAATTTTCAATTCTCCCCCCCCCACCTCCACCAGCTCACCCACCGCACCATCCACGCACGCTTCGCCCTCGCCGATTTGCCCTCGCCGCCCCCGCGAATGCCCGAAAATATGGGCGTTTTCTCCGCCGAACAAATAAAAAATATCCCCCTGCCTAGATTGATTGACAGATACTTGCATGGATTGTGAATAATTTTCTGCCAGCCATGTCAGAAAAAAGTAGTACTTTCGCACCCTCATTTAACTCGAAGAAAAACGACATTATGATTGGAGTAAACAAAGTTATCCTGGTAGGAAACGTAGGTAAAAACCCCGATGTAGTAACATTCCCCTCCGAGGGCTCCATGCCCGTCAAGAAAGCTTCTTTCCCCCTGGCCACCACCGAGGCGCGCCGCAACCGCGACAACGAGAAGGTCGAAATCACCGAGTGGCACAACGTCGTCTGCTGGCGCGGCCTGGCCGACGTCGCCGAGCGCATCCTCCACAAAGGGGCTCAGATATATATCGAAGGCCGCCTCCAAAGCCGCTCCTGGGAAGACCGCGAAGGCAACAAACGCCACGTCACCGAGGTCGTCGCCGACAGCCTCATCCTCCTCAACCGTCAGCGCAACGAGGAGAGCCAGCCCGTCACCAACCCACTGGTCGACATCCTCAACGGCGACACCGCCCCCCTCGGCGACCTCCCCTTCTGAAAAAAAGTACCCCTATTTTCCCATCCATGGGAAAATAGGGGAAAGGGCCTAACAATTACCCTAGAGAACCCTTAGGGATCCCCTACCGGGTACCTGTCAAAAACCAGGTTTGCCCAGCAGGCGGAACATGTTTTTCTTGTATGCCTCCACGCCCGGCTGGTCGAAGGGGTTGACCCCTAGCGTGTAGCCGCTCACGCCGCAGGCAAACTCGAAGAAGTAGATCAGCTGGCCCAGCGTGTACTCGTCCACACGCTCCACCTCGATCTCCACCACCGGCACCCCGCCGGCCACATGGGCCTCGATGGTACCCTCCGTGGCGCAGTCGTTGATTTCGGTCAGCGTCTTGGACACGAGGTAGTTGATGCCGTCCAGGTTCTCCGCATCGCTCGGCACCGGCACGCACCTCTTCGGGCTCTTCACCTTCACGAAGGTCTCCATCATCAACCGCTCGCCCTCCTGCACATACTGGCCCATCGAGTGCAGGTCCGTGGTGATGCTCAGGCTGTGCGGCAGCAAGCCCTTGTGCTCCTTGCCCTCGCTCTCGCCGTAGAGCTGCTTCCACCACTCGGCCATATAGCGCAGGCTCGGCAGCGCACTCACCATCATCTCCACCTTCACACCGCTGCGATACAGCGCGTTGCGCACCGCCGCATACAGCAGCGCAGGGTTCTCCTCCAGCGAGTCTTTCTCTATACATATTCTGCGCATGTCGCGCGCGCCCTCCAGCAGGCGGTCCACGTCGTAGCCCGCCATCGCTATCGGCAGCAGGCCCACCGGCGTCAGCACCGAGAACCGGCCGCCCACGTTGTCGGGGATCACATACATCGGATACCCCTCCTTGACGCCAATCCCGTGCAGCGCACCTCGCGCGGCATCGGTGATGGCCACAATGCGGCTCGCCGCCTCGGCCTTGCCGTACTTCTCCTCCAGGTGCGCCTTCACGATGCGGAACGCCACGGCAGGCTCCGTCGTCGTGCCCGACTTCGAGATGACCGCCACGCAATAGTCCTCCTTGTCGAGGAATTCCAGCAGCTGCGCATAGTAGTCCTCGCCCAGCGTGTGGCCGGCGTACACGATGAAGGGCCTCTCGCCGCGCTGCGCCATGGCGAATTCCGACTGCAGCGCCTCGATCACCATCCTCGCGCCGAGGTACGAACCCCCGATGCCTATCACCACCATCACCCGGCTCTTGGCTCCGAGGCGCGCCACATCGGCCTTCAGCTTCGCAAGCATCTCGCCGTCGATCTCCTCCGGCAGGTTCACCCACCCCAGGAAGTCGTTCCCGGCGGCATCGCCCTTCAGCAGGTGCCGTTTGGCCGCAGCAACCTCTGTGGCTAGTTGATTTACAGCCGATTGGTCGATTTTGTTGGCTGTATGCCCGATTTTTACTCTGATTTGTCCCATTTTTTTTGTAAATTTGTTGTCTAAATTATTCAATTTTAACGCCTAAAAAGGCAGGACTGTTAATTTTTTTTCATTCGTAACTGCAATATTTTCTTGACATTAACGATTTCTGGTAAAAAATATTTTCCACAATTGAAAAAAAAAATGTACTTTTGCAATTGATTATCAACTGAAAGTAGATTGTTAAAGAAAACATAAACATTAAAAAACATTTGATATGCTGAAAAAATTAATCAAGATGGGCGTTGTGATGTCGCTTATGGTGACCTCCGTCAGCGCCTTTGCACAGAACGCCGAGTATCCTCGGTATGGTTTCTGGAGCAACTGGTCACTTGGCTTTGGCCCTGCTGCAACTTGGCAAATGGGTCAGCATTCTTTTAAAGAGAACGAAGCCACTGGCGAGACTCGTGATCTTTGGAGAAGATCCATCAATGTCGGTATGGACATCTTCGCACAGAAGAAGTTGAACCACGCTTGGGACTTCCGTCTCCGTCTGTCCCACCCGACCTTCTGGAGAGGTCGTATGGACAATGACAATATGAAGATGGCTCGCTACACCTCTCTCACTGCAGAGATGATGTTCTCCCTCACCAATGGTATCAAAGGCTATGACCCCGAACGTCGTCATAGTTGGTACCTCTTCGCCGGTGCCGGTATGGGCTTTGTCAATACTTTCATTGATAAAGATGACTTTGCCCAGACTCGCTATAATGGTGCTATGGGTAATGTCATGCCCGCTATCAACGCTGGTTTGGGTTACAGCCTGCAGTTCTGCGAGAAATGGTCATTCTATGCTGAAGGCGAACTCAACACCAATGACTATCCCAAGCCCTTTGGCGACGAGTTCCTCGACTGGAATTACGTACATGCTACCCTCCATCTTGGCATGATGTACCACTTTGGCCCCACCGCTACCGACAAGGCCATCGCCGCCCAGAAGGCCATGCTGACCCAGGAGAACTTCAGCGCCCTCAACTCGCAGGTCAACAACCTCGAGCGCCAGGTGGCTAACTCCCGCAACAACGAGAAGCGTCTTGAGAACCGCATCGCCGAACTCGAAGACCAGCTCGCCCAGGCCCTCGCCCAGGGTGGCAAGGGTGGCAACAGCGCCGCTGCCGACAGCCTCCAGGCCGTCATTGACCAAATCAAGGCCGACCAACTCAACTTCTACGCCATGCCCTTCTCCGTCCTCTACGGTGTCGACGAATGGAACGTCGCCGAAGACGAAGAGGCCAAGGTCAAAGCCGTCGCCCGCGTCCTCAAAGACAACCCCGATGTCAAAATCCTCGTCGTTGGCTTTGCAGACTACACCGGCAGCGACGCCTACAACATGAAGCTCTCCGAAAAACGCGCCAACGAAGTCAAGCGCCTCCTCACCAAGCGCTACGGCATTGCCGAGGACCGCATCCAGACCGAGTACAAGGGTAAGAGTGTTGCCTTCGGCGACATCCAGTACGCCCTCAACCGCCGCGTCAGCTTCTACCGCGTCATTGAATAGTCCTCCACGACTATCCTCAATAAGCAACATTGAGAGGGTGCTCCCGCCGGAGCACCCTCTCTTTTCATACCCCCGCTCACCTCTTCATCAGCTATCTTCCCTTCCCGCTAGCATGGAAGAAGAGGGGAAGAAGAGGGTGGTTCTTGTGCGCTGCAAACCAACCAGTTGTGATTAGCCCATTCGGGGCCGTTTTTCGGTTTTTGAACGAAAAATTTTCAGAATTTCCAGCGCAGTTGGAGGTGCCATGTTTGGCGTGTGGGACCCTCGGTCTGCGCATCGTCGCTGCCGATAGCTTCCTGCTCGGGGTAGGCGGTGAGGGTGTATTTGGCGCTGAGGTCGAGCCAGCGACTGATGTCCCACCGAAGCACCGCCGACACACGTGCACCTCGCCCGTAGAGACTAGGGATGCTGAAGGCATATTGCAGGTTGCTTTCGCTGAGGAAGATGCGTGCATAGTAGCCCCTAATGTCGAATATCGCCGCCTGTGCAACAGCCTGCCACCGCAGGCCGCTGTAGCGTGCTTCCTGCGCCACCAGCCAGCCATTCTGCCGCTCACTCCGTTCGGGGGCGAACCATGCGGCTATTAGTCTGGTGGTCAGTCGCCACGGACCGCGGTGATAGCGCACCTGCAGCTGTGCTTGCTGCCGCAGGGTCTGCTCGCCGAGGTAGAGCGTGCTGTCCAGGTTGGGCACATTGCGCTCCTTGCGACGGTAGGCATACCGCACCTCGGCTTCTAAGTGTCTGCCCAGCTGCCGTTGGAGTTGTGCACGCAACCAGTTGCCCGTTGAGGGGCTATAGGCACCGTAGCGCGGCGCAGGGTAGCGATGGAGGTCGATGCTTAGCAATGACGTTACCCGCCACGGTAGTTGCATCCGAGCATCTAAGGCCAAGCCCTGTTCGTTGCGGGTGGTCGACATCGCGTAGGCTTGCGCATGGAGGTTGTGGTAGAGTGGGTCATAGTGGCGTGCTGTAAGGCCGATACTATTGTTGCCACCAGTGCTGATACGTAACCCGCCGATGCCGGCCATGTGTCCGTTCTCACCCATAGCCACCTCGCCGAACAGCAACAGCGGCCCGTGCTGGTACATGGCGTCCAGCCCGAGGTTCAGCGTGCGTTGACCGCGGAAGTAGGTCTGGTTGTAGGCATAGTCGCGCAGCTGCAGGCTGTCGTCGAGCCATGTCCCCACGGCCGTCATGCCGGCGATGAGGTTGCCTCGGCGGTAGCCCACATGCGCTCCGCCCAGCCACTCGCCCTCCTTGCGCGAGCCGAAGGCCGACACCTCCACGCCGCGCCCGAGGCCGATGGTGGCCGCTGCGCCCTGCTGCCAATCCTGTTCGTTGAAGACTCCTGCTTGACGTACCCCTGCGGCGTAGCGCACCGCCGAGGTGCCCGTCAGGTTGAAGGGCGCGAGGCCCGTCCAAAGCGTCACCCCCTGCCCGAACTGCAGGTTGTAGCGCCCCACGACGAGGGCCTTCAACCGCCCGATATCGCGCACGACAAGCTGGCCGCTGTAGTAATTGTCCCTGCCCCACGCCTCGGTGGGGTCCTTGTCGGCACTCAGGCGCAGGGTGATGCGGTTTTGGAAATTGTAGGTGTAGCTCAGCAGGGCCCGCAGGCGGTCGCCCTCATAGCTGCCGTTGCGGTAGCCCTCGGCCTCCTCCACAGTGCCGCCCAATCCGCTGACAATCGTGTGCTTTCCGCGCCACCACTGCGGCCGCTCATACTCGGCATAGGGTTTGGCCGTGAGGTAGGGCTCCAGCGGCGCCACCGTGGCGCTGTCGAACCCCGGCACCATGTGCAGCTCCCTCACCGTGAGCAGCTGCCCGTGGAGCAGCATATAGTTGCGCAGGGCCTTCAGCTGAAACGGTGATATAAATGGTAGCAGCGCCATCGAATGGGTGTCGTTCACGTTGAGGGGCTCCTGCCGCAGTTGCAGCATCAGGTCGCTCAGTTCGGCGGCGGCCTCCTCGCTTCCCTCCTCGACGAGCCACTGCTCGATGGCGTCCTCCACCTGCGCCAGTGTCCCAACCGGCATGGCAAGCATGATGATCAGCAATATACGGCGCACTATGGACATACCGAAAGCGAGATTTGTGGGGTGAGACCCAGGTATTCGTTGTGCTCGACAGCCAGGTCGATGCCATAGATGCCCAAGCGTGCACCGAGGCCAAAGGCAATGGTCATGGGGTTGGTGGCCACGCCCATACGTGCAAAATAATGACGGCGATAGCAGTATTCGGCTCCCATACGCACACGCGTCTGCTCCCGACTTTCCAGTTCGACCACCGTAGTCAATCCCTCCACAGCCCTGTATGCCAGTCCGATGTGAGCTTGCCATGGCTTTGCTTCGTCCCACGATCGACTGCCTCCCTCGGCATATAGAGTCAGGCGTTGGCTGAGAGTAGCCTGCACGTGTGCCTCGGTTGCCAGCCATTGCCGCGCTTCATAGTGGGCATCGTCGGTGGCCATGCGAAGGTATCGTCCGCGGATGCCAGCCGAAAGCCAATCAGTAATTCTGACAGCATAACCCGCGGCCACCTGTTGTTCGTAGTAGATAGGGTCGCCAAAGTGAATGTATTCCGCCTCCATACCGCCGCGACCTCCAAGGTTCCACCTTGCATCCAGGCTGCGTGTCGCCATACTTGCCATGCCGTATCCCTGCCGATAGCCAATGGTGACACTACGCACGGCGGTGTCATTCAGATGCACTCCGCCCATGGCAGCCTGGCGGGCATGGGTGGACATATCGGCAAACTGCCCCGAAGCATGGATGGTTCCAAGCGACAGTAGCAGCTGTATGATCGCCCGTGGGCTCACTTTGACTTGATGATTCCTTTGGATTCCAGGTCGCGATAGGTGCGCTCGGCAGCCGCTTGTTCCGACGACTTGATGGAGTAGTCGATGGCCGTCTGCTGTGGTTGCCCGTTGATTAGCACTCGCGTCTCATACTGTCGACGGTGGTCGCGCCCCTGAGTGAAGGTGCGCACAATCTCGAACGACACCTTTTTGTGATTCTTTTGCCCCCAGTCAATGAGCTTGCTCTTGAAGTTCCAGTCGGTGCTGGCCACCGAATCGACGTCGAGGTAGATGCGCAATATGCGCTCAATGATTACCTTACGGGTGAATTTGAAGCCGCGGTCTATGTAGATAGCACCCACCAAGGCTTCGAAGGCGTCGCCACCAATGGACTTGAACGCACCGGCTTGGCCTCGCTGGTACTCAATGAGGTCGAGCAGTCCTATCTGGTTGGCCAGGCCGTTGAGGCTGCGGCGGCTGACGATTTTGGAGCGCATCTCGGTGAGGAACCCCTCGCCTTGGAGGGGGTACTTCTTGTAGAGGAACTCGGCCACGACAGCGCCCAGGACGGCATCGCCCAGGTATTCGAGGCGTTCGTTGTTGATACGGTGGCCTTTATGGTTGCCGGAGAGCGACCGATGGGTGAGGGCAATGTGGTAGAGCTCGGTGTGGCGGGGTACGAAACCGAATATGTTCCGGAAGAAATTGTTGAATTCTTTGCTTTCGCTATTCCTGCGGAAGAGAAGCATTGCCTTAATACTTACGGAATGCAAGACAGACGTTGTGGCCGCCGAAGCCGAAGGCGTTGCTGATGGCGAAGTTGACTTCACGAGATTTGGCATGATTGAAGGTGAAGTCGAGGGCTGGGATATCGGGGTCGTCGGTGAAGTGGTTGATCGTCGGTGGGACGATGCCATGCTTGATGGTGAGGATGGTGGCGATGGCTTCCACTGCGCCGGCAGCACCCAGCAGGTGGCCAGTCATTGACTTGGTGGAGTTGATGGCCATGCGGTAGGCGTGGTCGCCGAAGAGGCCTATGATGGCTTTGGGCTCGGAGATGTCGCCGATGGGGGTGGAGGTGCCGTGGGTGTTGATGTGGTCTACGTCGGTGATCTGCATGCCCGACTCTTCCACGGCCTGTCGCATGGCGAGGATAACACCAAGCCCTTCGGGGTGCGAGGCGGTGATGTGGTGGGCGTCGGCGGAGAGGCCGGCGCCGGTAACCTCGGCATAGATCTTGGCGCCGCGTGCCTTGGCGTGTTCCAATTCCTCGAGGATGAGGGCGGCGGAGCCTTCGCCGAGGACGAAGCCGTCGCGGTCTTTGTCGAAGGGGCGCGAGGCGGTCTTGGGGTCGTCGTTGCGGGTGGAGAGGGCGCGCATGTTGCCAAACCCACCGATACCGGCCTCGAGCACAGCGCATTCCGACCCGCCGGCGACCATGAGGTCGGCCTTGCCGAGGCGGATAAGGTTGAAGGAGTCGCTGATGGCCACAGCCGATGTGGCGCAGGCGGCGGTGGTGCAGTAGTTGGGACCCTGCAGGCCGTAGCGGATGGCTATCTGGCCGGCGCAGATGTCGACGATGACTTTGGGGATCCAATAGGGGCTGAAGCGGGGCGAGCCGTCTTCGGAACGGGCGAACTCAATGAGCTCGTCCTGAAGGCTTTGCACGCCGCCCATGCCGGAACCCCAAACGACACCGAAGCGGGTCTTGTCGACAGGTGCGTCGACGAGGCCTGCGTCGCGGAGGGCTTCCTCGACGGTTACCAGTCCGTATACACTGTAGTTGTCGAGGAGGCGGAGCTCCTTCCGGTCGAAGTGGTCAAGAGCATTGAAGCCTTTGAGCTCGCAGGCGATTTGGCTTTTGAACTTGGAGGCGTCGAAACGTGTTATAGGCCCGGCACCGCTCACGCCTTTGACCAACGAGTCCCACAGGTCGGGTACGTTGTTGCCAACAGGGGTGAGCGCGCCGAGACCGGTAACAACTACTCTTTTCAACTCCATAAAGCGGAAAGAGCGCTGAACTCTTTACGAGTTACTTCTTTGCGTTTTCGATGAAAGCGATGGCGTCGCCGACGGTGACGATCTTCTCGGCTTCCTCGTCGGGGATGGAGAGGTCGAATTCTTTTTCAAGCTCCATGATCAGCTCGACGGTGTCGAGGGAGTCGGCGCCGAGGTCGTTGGTGAAGCTGGCTTCGGGGACCACCTGGCTTTCTTCCACACCGAGTTTGTCGGTGATGATGCTGGTTACTTTGGTTGCAATTTCTGACATTTTATTCAATTTTTGGTGTTAAAACTGGGTGCAAAGTAACGAAATAATTCTAACATATTGACAATTTTTAACATTTCGGAATTATGTTAAAATATGTAAAATACTGACATAAAGCATACTATCAGTCGAAAAAAAATGCACTCTCGCCGACCTCGTCGCCCTCATTTTCTGCCTCCCGAGGTCGGACGATGTACTTTTTTCGCCTTTTCAAGCAGCAGACGTGGCAAAATGGAGAGGAATGTGATATAAAAACCTGATTATCATTACAATAACACTTATTCCAGATGCCTCTCAAAAAAACGGCAATTTGCATGACATTAACAGAGGAAAACCCTCATTTTAGCACTTCTTCATATGGTTGATTTTCAGCATAATATAGGCATCCTCTTCTTCCTCTCTTCTTCCTTGGTAAGGGGATGGGAAAGAGGGCAGGGGGGGGAATGCTTGGATTAGAGGCGCTCGTTCTGCTTGGGGTCTTCGCCCCATTTGTTGCTCATGCGCTGCCCTTCGGTGCAGAACAAGACCAGGAGGATAATGGCGCCAACGAGGGGGATTAGGTTAAGGAGGTAGAACCAGCCGCTTCTGCCTATGTCGTGCAGGCGGCGGACACCGACTGCAATGCCGGGGATGAGAATGGCGAGCGAGTAGATTCAGCCCAGGATGCCTGGCGTCCCTATGGCAACATCAATCATCCAGAGCACTAATCTTTTTCTCCAAGGGATGGTGGGGATTAGGCCTGGGGGGATAAGGAAAACAGGCGGCACACAATAAAACGGGCGGGGGTGCGTTATGGAGGGGTATGAAAGTACTGCTATTGGGAGCGACGGGGCTGCTGGGGCACAATGTGCTGCGGCGGCTGACGGACGAGGGGCACGGGGTGGTGGCCCTGGTGCGCCGGGCCGACGGTATCCGCATGGAAGGGCCGTGGGAGGTGCGCGAGGGGCTGCCGCTGGACTATGATGCCCTCAAGGCGGCGGCCGCGGGCTGCGACGCCGTGATCAACTGCGCCGGCGTGACCGATATGTCGCTGCGGCACTATGAGGACTACCTCCCCGTGAACCGCGAGCTGTGCCGCCTGCTGGTGGGCCTGCTGGAAGATTTGGAAATCAAGACACTGGTGCATGCCTCGACGGTGAACACCATCGGCTATGGCACGGTGTATGCGTCGGCCGACGAGCAGAGCCCGATGGAGAAGCCGTTCCTGGGCAGCTTCTACGCCGACAGTAAGCGCGAGGGCGAGAAGGTGCTGTTGGAGGCCGCCAAGCGGCTGGAAGACAGGCATATCGTCATCGTCAACCCGGGCTATCTGCTGGGGCCGTGGGATGTGAAGCCCTCGAGCGGAAGGATGCTGCTGGCGGCCTACAAGAAAAGAATCATGTTCGCCCCCGACGGCGGCAAGGCGTTCGTGCATGTGCAGGACGTGGCCGCGGCCATGGTGGGCGCCCTGACGCGTGGCCGTAACGGGCAGCGCTACATAGCGGCCAACCGCCGTGGATGCATGACAATCAAGGAATTGTACCAGCTGCAGGCCGAGATTTACGGCGACCGGCAGTGGGTGCTGACGGCGCCGGACTGGCTGCTGCGCGTGGGCGGCTGGCTGGGCGACGCGCTGCGCGCCGCGGGCGTGAGGACGCAGGTGAGCACGCGCAATGTGAAACAGTTGATGGTGCACGAGTTCTACAACGGCACGCTGGCCGCCACGGAGCTGGGCATGCCGGAGAGTTCCATCGCCGACGCCATCAAGGATTTCCACCAATGGAGAAAGGAAAACCCAAGAAAATGAAAAAGATAGCAATGATTGTGGCCGGGGCGCTGCTCGTGGCCGCCTGCGGAGGCCGGCAGGCCGAAGCGCTGAGTATGAAAAGTTCGTCGGGCAAGACCCTCGAGGTGCTGCTGGCCGCCAACCAAGGCCAGTACAGCGGTGCCGCCAAGGCGCTGCTGGACTCCATCTTCAAGCAGCCGCAGGGGTGCCTGCCGCAGCCGGAGCCGCGGTTCGACGTGGTGAACATCCCCGTCTCGTCGCTGCGCAACACACAGATGTTCCAGAAACACAGGAATATAGTGCTCTGCGAGGTGGATGCCGCGCATCCCGACAAGGTGTACATCAGCCGCGACCGCTGGGCCGCGCCGCAGGTGGTGGTGGAGGTGATGGCCAAGAGCGACACCTCGCTGCAACGCCTGCTGCGCCGCTACGAGCCCAACATCATCCGCGCCATCTACGACGCCGAGCACCTGCGCATCGAGCGGGCGTTCCACAATGTGCGCAATGTGGAGCTGATGCAGCGCGTGAAGGAGAAATTCGGCTTCCAGATGACTTTCAGTGAGGACTTCATGTGGGCCACCGAGGACGACGGCTTCGCATGGATACGCAAGGAAACCAAGGACATAAGCCTCGGGGTGCTGATCAACGTCAGCCCCTACAAGAACCAAGAGCAGCTGTCGTATGAAAAAATCTACAACCGGCTGGACACCATCATGCGGCGCCATGTGCCTTCGCCCTCGGAGGACGGCTACATGGGCACCGAGCGGCGCGTGGCCTTCGAGACCCAGAAGGTGGACTACCGCGGCACCAGCTATTGCATCGAGACCCACGGCCTCTGGCGCCTGATGGAGACGACGGACCGCATGGGCGGCCCCTTCGTGAGCTACTCCATGCTTTCGCCCGACGGCAAGGACATCATAGACCTCATCGGCTTCGTGTACGCCCCGCGGTTCGAGAAGCGGGACTACCTGATGCAGGTGGAGGGTATCTGCAACACGGTGAAATGGCAGTGAGGCTGCTCATAACCGCGCTGCTGCTCCTGCCCGCCATGGCCTGGGGGCAGCGGCAGGACCTGCTGGCCCGCAGCGAGCTGACGCTGGGCGGCGGCGGCATGTTCTATATCGGCGACCTCAACGACCAAAGCGCGCTGACGATGCCCCAGTGGGGCGCCAGCGTGGGCTGGAAGGTGCGGCTGGACAACCGCTGGGCCCTGCGCCTGCAAGGCACCTACGGCCGGATAGCCAGCGGCGACAAGGACTGCATCGAGCTGCGCAACCTGCGCTTCCGGTCGGATATACTGGAGGTGGCGCTGCTGGGCGAGTTCAACTTTGCCCCTTTCGGCAACGGGCCGAAGGAGAAGAAGTGGACGCCCTATGTGTTCGGCGGCGTGGCGGTATACCATTTCAACCCGATGGCACCGGTGAAGGAGAGCGGCGGGACGACCCGCTGGGTGGCGCTGCAACCCCTTGGCACCGAGGGTCAATACAACCCCAACATCCCCGACCGCAAACCCTACCCGCTGACACAGGTGTGTGTGCCCTTCGGCGTGGGGGTGAAGTGGCGGCTGGGCAAGCACTTCTCGCTGGCGGCGGAATACGGATTCCGCAAAACGTGGACCGACTACCTGGACGACGTGAGCACCACCTACGTGGGCAGCGCGGCGCTGCTGGCCGGCACGAGCGACGGGGCGCAGGCGGCCATGCTGGCCGACCGGAGCAATGAGGTGGTGCCTGAATTCCAAAACGCCCCCGGCATCAAGCGCGGCGACGACTCGCTGGACGACATGTACAGCTACCTCAAGGTCTCGCTGGGCATCAGCCTGGAGACGCTTTTCGGCTGGATGCGGTCGAAGAAATGTAGAAATTAAAAGCATGACAACGATATGACGACACTGGAACAGATCGACAAGAGCCGCGTGCCGCAGCATGTGGCCATCATCATGGACGGCAACGGCCGTTGGGCGATGAAGCAGCAGCACGAGCGCATCTTCGGGCATCAGAACGCCTTCACGGCGGTGCGCCAGGCGGTGGAGGCTGCGGTGCAGACGGGGGTGAAGTACCTCACGCTCTACACCTTCAGCACCGAGAACTGGAACCGGCCCGAGGCCGAGGTGGCAGGCCTGATGGAACTGCTCATCAAGGCGGTGCAGGAGGAGACCAAGACGCTGATGGACAACAATGTGCGCCTCAGCATGATCGGCGACCTGCAGCGCATACCCGAGCGGTCGCGGACGATGCTCGAGCAGTGTATGGCCCAGACCGCCGGCAACACCGCGATGACACTCATCCTGGCCCTGAGCTACAGCTCGCGCTGGGAGATTGCCGAGGCGCTGAAGCAGGTGGTGCAGTCGGGGCTGAAGCCCGAGGAAATCACCGAGGAGACGCTGCGGGGGTACCTGACCACGCGCGAGTACCCCGACCCGGACCTGCTGATACGCACGGGCGGGGAGGTGCGGGTGTCGAACTTCCTGCTGTGGCAGATGGCCTACACGGAGTTCTACTTCAGCGAGCAGCTGTGGCCCGATTTCCGGCACGAGGACTTCTACGCCGCCGTGGCCGAGTACCAGAGCCGGCAGCGGAGGTTCGGAAAAACCGGCGCGCAGGTGGAGGAAAAAAAGGGCTGAGAGGGCGGAAATGGCCCGGTGGCAAGTGGTTGACAAATAACGATTTATAGGTATCATGTTCTTCCCCTCTTCTTCCTCTCCAAGGAGTGGGGCGGGGGAGGGGAGAAAAAAAATTTGCGAGAATATATAATAATACGCGTGATGTGGAGTTATTGTAGGGTTAAGAAGTAAACTGCATGAAGAAAACAAAGATACTGCTGCTGCTCGCAGCCCTGCTGATGGCGATGCCGCTGGTGGCTGAGGCCCAGGTGGTTGTGGGTGGCGAAGAGGAATACGACTTTGACTATCTGACCCCCAAGACATACGAAATCGGCGGCATCGCGTTCGAGGGTGCCGAGAAGTTCGACACGCGCGTGGTGCAGCTGGTGGCCGGCCTGCAGGTGGGCGACCGCATCAGGATACCGGGCGACAAGATTTCGTCGGCCATCGAAAACCTCTGGAAACAGGGTATGTTCGACGATGTGCAGATCCGCGTCACCCGCATCCAGGGCAACATCGCGTTCCTCAAGATAGTGCTGAAGGAGCGTCCGCGCCTGGAGCGTTTCCGCTTCACGGGAGTGAAGAAGGGCGAGGACAAGAAGCTGAGGGAGGAGATCAAGCTGGTGACGGGCGAGGTGGTGACAGAGAACCTGCTGCGCACGTCGGTGAACAAAATCAAGGGTTACTATATCGGCAAGGGCTTCACGCGAGTGGAGGTGACACCGACGAGCGAGGCCGACGACTCGACGGGCCGCCTGACGGTGACGTTCAACGTCAAGCGAGGCAAGAAGGTCAAGATTGACTCGCTGATTTTCGACGGCAACCGCGAGGTGAGCGACCTGACGCTGGCCACCAAGATGCAGAAGACCAGGGATGTGCACTTCCCGTGGAAGCTGCGGTTCTGGAAGAAGGTGTTCTGGAAGAAGAGCCGCTACATAGAGAGCGACTTCCGCGAGGACTTGGAGCATGTGGTGGCCTACTACAACGAGCAGGGCTACCGCGACGCGCGCATCGTGAGCGACACCGTCTACGACGCCCCGAGCGCGAAAGCCGACCAGGAGCGGGTGAAGGTGAAGGTGCAGGTGCATGAAGGCAGGAAGTTCTTCTTCCGCAATATCACTTTCTCGGGCAACACGGTGTATAGCGACGACGTGCTGCGCCGCTCGCTGCGCATCAGCAAGGGCGACCCCTACAACCGCGCACTGCTGGACCAGAACCTGCAGTACAACCCCTCGGGTACCGACATCTCGAGCCTATACATGGATAACGGCTACCTCTTCTTCCGCGCCACGCCGGTGGAGGTGGCTGTCGAGGGCGACAGCATCGACATCGAAATTCGCATCAGCGAGGGCAAGCAGGCGCGGATACGCAACGTGTGGGTGGAAGGCAACACCATCACGAATGACAAAATCATCATGCGCGAGCTCTACACGCGTCCGGGCGACCTCTTCAGCCGCGACGCCTTGCTGCGCAGCCGCCGCGAACTGCTGACGCTGCGCTACTTCAAGGAGGAGAGCGTCATCCCCGAACCGCGCCCCAACGAGGCCGACGGCACGGTGGACATCGTCTACAAGGTGGAGGAAGGCCAGACCAGCACCATCAACCTGCAGGGTGGCTACGGCGCGGGCATGTTCATAGGCCAGGTGGGTTTGACGCTGAACAACTTCAGCGCGCGCAACATATTCAACAAGGATGCGTGGGCACCGCTGCCTGCCGGCGACGGACAGAAGCTGTCGCTCAACGCCACCACCAACGGCAGCTCGTACTATTCGCTCAGCGCTTCGTTCACCGAGCCGTGGCTGGGCGGCAAGCGCGCGCAGTCGCTCTCGGGCCAGGTGTACCACACCTTTATGTCCAACGGCCTCTACTACAACCGCAGCAGCGCGCAGTTCTATAGCCTGCAGATCACGGGTGCCGGCGTCACCTTCTCCAAACGCCTCAAGTGGCCGGACGACTACTTCTATATGTCGCACGGCCTCTCGTACAAGCACTATGTGCTCGACAACTACAACAGCCTCAACAACCTCTTCACCGACGGCACGGCCAACGACATCTCCTACTCGTTCTCGCTCTCGCGCAACTCATACGACTCGCCCATCTTCACCCGCAACGGCTCGGAGCTCAGTCTGACCACTTTCCTTACGCCACCGTTCTCGCTCCTTTCGGGCAAAGACTACTCCAACGCCACGCCGCAGGAGAAGTACAAGTGGGTGGAATACTACAAGGTGAACCTGCGCGGTTCGTGGTTCCTCAACCTGGCGGGCGACCTGGTGCTCAGCACGCGCTTCCGCTTCGGCTGGATGGGCCACTACAACGACGACATCGGGCAGGCACCTTTCGGTCGCTACTTCCTTGGCGGCGACGGTCTCTCGTCGTGGGTCATCGACGGGCGCGAGGTCATACCGCTGCGCGGCTACGAGAACAACTCGCTCAACCCCGACGCCGGCGGCTCGGTCTTCGACCGCTTCACCTTCGAGCTGCGCTACCCCATCGTGGAGAGCGGCCAGGCCACCATCTGGCTGCAGGCTTTCCTCGAGGGCGGCAACTGCTGGAGCGACCTCTCGCAGTTTGAGCCCTTCAAGATGTACAACTCGGCCGGCCTCGGCGTCAGGTTCTACCTGCCGATGCTGGGTCTGATCGGCGTCGACTGGGGCTATGGCTTCGACGGCCTCTACGGCGGCAGCCAGTTCCACTTCTCAATCGGACAAAGTATCGACTAGCGATGAACAGGATGCGAATACTGATAGCGGCGACGTTGATGCTGCTGGCATGGCCGGCAGGGGCGCAGAAGTATGCCTGCGTGAACACCGACTATGTGCTCAAGAGCATACCCGACTACGCCAACGCGCAGAAGCGGCTGGACAAGTATGTGGCCGACTGGCAGGCCGAGCTGCAGGAGAAGCAGGACGAGCTGGAGGCCATGCAGGCCGACTATGAGCAGGAGAGCTACCTGCTGCCCGACAACCTGAAGAAACGCCGCCAGGAGGAGATCAAGGCCAAGGCGCAGCAGATACGCGAGTTGCAGCAGCAACGTTTCGGCTCCGGCGGCGACCTGGACCGCAAGCGGGCCGAGCTGCTCAAGCCGGTGCAGGACCGCGTCTACGCCATGATCGAGCGTGTGGCCAACGAGAAGAACTATGCCTTTGTGTTCGACAAGGCTGGCAGCGCCACGGTGCTTTTCGCCAACAAGAAGTACGACATCAGCAACGAGGTGCTGGAACTGCTGGGCTACAAGCCCGGCGCCACGCCCCAGGCCGAACCCGAAGAGAAGTCCAAGCGCCCCTCCAACCCCGAGATGCGCGGCACGGACCGCCGCCAGGGTGCAAGAAAACCTACCATCAGAGAACAAAACAACAGAGCAAGAAACAAATAATAATACCTAAAGAATGAAAAAGATCCTAATTGCAATGGTGGCCTGCCTGTTCGCCTTCGGCGGCACGGCCGTGGCCCAGAAGAACATCAAACTCGGACACATCAACTCGAACGACCTCATGCAGATCATGCCCGGCCGCGACTCGGCACAGACCGTGTTGCAGAAGGAGGTGCAGGACCTCGAGGCCACACTCAAGACTATGCAGGGCGAGATGGAGAAGCGCTACAACGAGTACATGGAGAACCAGGCTGGCTGGACGGAGCTGATCCGCAACACCAAGCAGCGCGAAATCCAGGACATGAGCGCCCGCATCCAGGAGTTTCAGGAGAATGCGCAGAAGCAGTTGCAGGAGCGTGAGTCGACCCTGCTGAAGCCGATTATCGACCGCGCGAAGAAGGCTATAGAGGATGTGGCCCGCGAAGGCGGCTACACCTATATCCTCGACGCCGGCACCGCCGCGGTGCTCTATTCGCAGGACAGCGACGACATCATGCCCCTGGTGAAGAAGAAACTGGGTCTGAAATAGTCGTAAGGACAATGATTTCATGCCGCGTCAGCTTGCTGACGCGGCTTTTTTGTTTGCTGACTGTCTGCGGATTGCGGCGCTCATGTTCTTCCTTGCTTCTTGGTCGGTAGGCTAAATGGAGGGTGTTAAATAATGTTAAAAACTTGACGATGGGTAGTTTTGGCCTTATTTTATTATATATAGGTTTTTTGTTTCACACTTAATTCAATTTTTATGGCTAAACTGGAACAAGGCATTCTCGGGCCATTTACCGGGAAGGTGGGTACCGTTGTGGGGTACCTGTGGAAGGGGAAGGCGCTGGTGCGGGCCTACCGGCGCGAGGTGCGCTATCCGAATACGGAGCGCCAACAGGCGGAGCGGGGCTGGTTTGTGCAGATGGTGCGTTTTGCCGCTGCGGCGCGCGGGGCGTTGCTGCTGGGGTTGCGCGAGGCGGCGGCGCGGGAGCAGATGACGGAGGGGAACCTCTTTGTGAAGCGCAACAAGGGCTGCTTCGGCCTGGACGGTGCGGTGGACTATGGGCGGCTGCAGTTTGCCTGCGGCAGTGCGGGCGTGGCTGCTTTCGAGCGCTACGATGTGGACGACGGGGGCACGCTGGAGGTGCGCTACGGGCGCGGTGTGGGGCGCGGGCAGGATGCGGTCTATGTCTACGTCTACTGTCCTGACTTGGGGCAGGGGCTGCTTTCGGCGGCTGCTGCGCGCAGGGATGGTGTGCTCCGGATGGCATTGCCCGACGAGTGGGCTGGGCGCGAGCTGGCGGTGTATGGTTTTTGTGTCGACGCGGCCGGGCATGCTTCGCGGTCGGTCTGTGTGCGGCGTTGGGATGTTGCTGGTGCTGAGGTGCAAAAAGAAAAAGGGACCAGCCCGACGGGCTTGTCCCTTGTGGATGATGGTGTTGTTGTCGGCGTTAGCGTCGACCCTGCACTTGCGGACGTTTCTTGGTCCAGCGGTCGACAATCTCCTCTGTGACAGGCGTGCGGAGGATGAGCATGGCCATACGGTTGTTCTCCTGGGGCTCGTACTCGGTGATACCGCCGAGGGGTACGACGACGAGCTGGTTGCCGCTGACGCCGAAGTCGCGGGTGAGCATGTCGTAGGTGACGCCGCAGCGTTTTTCGGAGAGCCACTTGTTGTGGGGGATGGAGCCGGTGAGCGAGTCGGCGGCGCCGATGAGGTAGAACTCGAGGGTGTCGTCGAGGGCGTTCATCTCGCGGGCGAAGGCCTGGAGGCGCTTGCGTGCGTTGTAGTCGATATCGTATTTGTCGAGCTGGAAGTAGATGATGGTGGCGGGCAGGTTGAGGGCCTCGTTGACCTGGATGAGTTCGCTCAGCAGGTTGGTGGGGGTGCGGTAGCCGGGTTTCTTCTTCTCGTCTTCAAGCTCCTGCTGGAGGCGAGCGAGTTCGTCGTTGATGCGGCGGAGTTGGTCGGCATGGTCGCGGTCGAGGTCGTCGGCGAGGTCCTGCAGGGCATCTTTCTGGCGGTTGAGGTCGGCGATGCGGTCGTGGATGTTGCGGAGTTCGTTGTGGGAGCCGTAGGTCTCGAAGCCCCAGTCGCGCACCTCTTCGAAGGTTTTGTCTTGCGAGTTGTAGAGGTTGAAGTCACGCAGGATGTTGTAGGTGACGTTGAGGTTGAGCGAGGGGACGAGGTCGAAGATGTTTTTGGCGTAGCGCGAGTTGTCGTAGGAGGACCAGTCCCAGGTGGACTCGGAGCCGAAGATTTCAGCGGAGAGGCCGACGCTGAGCCAGGGGCGGAGGAAGAGGTTGGCGCCGATACCGGTGGCGAAGCAGAGCTCGAAGTTGCGGCGGAAGTCACCGATTTGGTATTCGCCGGCGCGTGGGTTGATTTGTTTGCCGTAGAGCATGGAGCCGCCGAAGCCGATGGGGGTGTAGATGTGGACCCAGGTGCGCTTGCCGCGCTCGTAACCACGGAGGAAGTTGGTCCAGTCGAGGGTTACGAAGCCCATGAGTGTCATGGCGTTGACGTGGAAGGGCTGGTAGGGGTAGACGGAGCGGCCGAGGTCGTCGACATGGGTGGTGTAGCCGGTCCAGTCGACGAAGGGGTTGAGTCCGTAGCGCGTCTGTCCGTCGACGTTCATCAGCGAGTAGCGCAGCGAGATGGCGACATCGGGGATGACCCACTTACCGATTTCGATGCGGCCGTTCCAGTTGAGTTTGTTGCAGCGGGCCGAGGCCTCGACTTCGTTGCCGATGAAGGTCTGTGCACCGGCGCCAACGGTGATGTACCAGTTGTCGAACGGCGAAGCAATGATGTAGGCCAACGTGTCGCGGTCGACGCCCAAGCGGATCCATTTCTTGCTCGGATGATAGGTCTGGGCCGAGACGGTGGCGGTTGCAATTAGTAACAGGAGAATCGTAATTGCTCTTTTCATTGTTGTAGGTTGTTGTTTTTATTATTGTTCTTTATTATTATTCTTGTGTGGTGTGTTATGCGTTGAGGGTGTTGTCGTCGTTGTCGGCGTCGGCAGAGTTGTCTTTCTCGTCGTCGCCGTAGCCATAACCGTAGCCGTAACCATAGCCATAGCCGTAACCGTAGCCATAACCATAGCCGTAACCGTAGCCATAACCATAGCCGTACTTCTTCTCGTAGGGCATGAGTTTCCTGTACTTGACGTCGTTGAGGATGATGGCCAGGTTGGGGAAGGCTTGGTCTTTGTACATCTCGTCCATCGTGCCGAGCAGGCGTTTGTCGAATTTGCCGGCGCGGATGATGAAGATGGTGTTGTCGACGAGGTTTTTGATGACATCGGTGTCGACGACGAGGCCGGTGGGGGCGGTGTCGAGGATGATGTAGTCGTAGCGTTCGCGGAGGCTGGCGATGAGGCGCTCGAAGCGGCCGTTGCTGAGCAGCTCGGTGGGGTTGGGCGGAATCTGGCCCGTGAAGATGCTGTCGAGCCCCTTGCTGACGATGTCGCTCTTGATGATGTCCTGCCAGTTGTCCACGCGGCCGGCCAGATAGTTGGAGAGGCCGGCGTGCTTGCGCGAGTAGAAGGTGCGCGTCATGGAGCCTCGGCGCAGGTCGAGGTCGATGAGGATTACCTTCTTGCCCGTCAGTCCAATGCTGGCTGCCATGTTGGACGAGACGAACGATTTGCCCATGCCGGGCAGGATCGAGGTAACCATGATGACGCGGCCGCCGTTGTTTTCGCCCTGACCCAGGAAGTCGATTTTGGTGCGCAGCAGGCGGAACGACTCGGACATGGTGTCGTGGTCGTGGTTGGAGATGACGAGGTCGCGGTCGTCGTCTTTCTCGCGCGAGGGGATTTCGCAGAGGAAGGGGATGGCTGTGGCTTTGGCCACATCGCTGTGGAACTTCACCTTGGTGTCGAGCAGCATGCGCAGGAAGAAGATGCCCACGGGAATGAGCAGGCCTATGAGCAGGCCGGTCATGGTTTGCTTGGACTCATCGGGGGCGATGGGGGTGCGGTTGATACGGGCGGGGTCGAGAATCTTGCCGTTGGGCTCGATGGAGGGTTGGCTGATCATCAACTCCTCGCGACGGCTGAGCAGATTGAGATAGAGGTTCTCCTTGATTTTTTGTACGCGCTCAAGATTCTCTAAATATATCTGCTGCTGCGGCACCTGGCTCATCTTCGAGGAGGCGGTCGAGGCGACAATCTGCGTCTCGGCGATGCGCTCCTGAATCATGCCGATGTAGCTGTCGAGCAGGGTGTTCATGCTGTTGCGCAAGTCGTTGAGGTCGTTGAGTTTGGACTTGACGACAGGGCTGTTGGGGGTTTGGTATTTTTGGACTTCAAGTACTGTCTGATTGTACTGGTTGATCATCCTCGTGATGTTCGGGTCGTTGATGCCGACGGTCTGCGGGATGAGGCTGGTGCCATCGCTGGTGGCGTTGAGGTGTGCCAGGTAGCGGGCCTGCGAGAGTTGCTGCTTCAGGCGGTCGATTTCCTCCGACGACTGAATGCTCGACTGCAGGTAGGTTTGTCCGAGGTTGGAGATATTCAGCAGGCGGTTCTCGCGCTTGAAGCTGGCCAGGGCGTTCTCGTGGGCGCCGAGGTCGCTCTGCAGCATCTGGATGCGCTCGTTGATGTAGTCGTGGGTGTAGGCGATGATGCGTTTTTTGTCGTTGACGGCATCGTTATTATATACTTCAATAGCCTTATTGATGATTTCCGCCGCACGGATGGGCGAGGTGTCGTCGACAACGATGTTGAGGATGGTGTTGTTCGGGTCGGCACGGTTTACTATCAGCTTGCCGCGATAGATGTCGGCGGCGGAGTTGACGCTGATGTGCTTTACCGTGACGGGCACCTTGTGGTAGTCTTCTGTGAGGAACCAGGTCTTGTGGGCCACGATGCGTCCGAAGGGGAGCGCGACGGTATCCTCGAAGGGCACTCTGATGGTGGTGTGTTTGTCGAGGGTCACGTCGATTCCACTGTCGTCATGAGCTGTGGCGGTGAAGGTGACGTTGCCGTCTTCGTCGTTATCGATGAAGTCGATAGTGAAGGGCGACTCACCGTAGAGGTCTTTCACACGGCTGGTGTAGCGTGTCTTGGTGTTGTAGAAGGTGTTGAGTTTCAATTCGCGAGCCACCTGCAGCAGTGCCGACTTGGAGGTGAAAATCATCATCTCGTTGTTGACGTTGCTGTTGTATAGCGGCGCGCGGGCGAACATGTTTTTGATGGTGGCCTCGCGCAGGGTCTGCTCGTCGCTGTTGGTGCTGGTGGTGGTTTTGACAATGAGGATGCGTGCGCTGCTGCGGTAGATGCGGTTTTGCTGGCGCACTTGGAAACCGGCGATGGCAGCACCCACGGCACCGCAGAGCACCAGCCAGTGCAGGTTGCGCAGGATGGTGAAGAGGATATCCTTGACGTGTATCTTCTGCGTTGTTTTCTTTTCTTCCAGGAAGGAGGTGTCGGTGGTTTCGGCCATGGGAGCGGGTGTTTATTTGTTGACGGAGCGGAAGACGGCAATGGAGGTGATGAGCGAGGCAATGGAGGTGAAGGTGCCGATGAAGCCTAGCCAGAAGTTGAACTGCTGGAGGGCGGTGGTGGCGTTGAAGGCGTCGACGATGATGAAGTCGTTCTGCTGGAGCATGTAGAAGGGGTCTTTGAATACGTTGGTGGAGCGGGGGTCGAGGTAGCGCATGACCATCTTGCCGTTGATTTCGCGCATGACGCCGATGCGGTCGCGGCGGGTGAAGTTGTCGAGGCCGCCCATCTGTGCCAGCACTTCAAGGAAGGGTGCTTTCTCGTCGCGTATGTTGATGACGCGGCCGCGGCCGTCGCCACCGAGGAAGAAAATTTTGAAGTTGGTGAAGTGGACGATGACGATAGGGTCTTCGAGGTAGCCGCCGTCGCGGAGCATGGCGGTGAGGGTGTCCTGAAGGCGGAGGCGGGTGAGGCCGGCCACATGCACTTTGCCCAGCACGGGAAGGAGCACATCTCCGTTGATGTCGACCATGTTGTCGCCAGCCATGTCCTGAAACGGGGTGAGGAGCTCGGGACGCAGGCCGGAGGTGCTCACCTTGATGGAGAGTTTGTCGTAGGGTGCAATCTTGGCCTCGAAGCGGTTTTCAATCTCGACCTGCGAGCCATGGGTCATATTCTGCAGGTAGTTGATGCGCTTGGGGCTGACACAGGAAGTGACCAGCATTGTGGCGAACAATGCCAGCAGGAGGATTTTCAAATTGGAGGTTTTCATCATTCCCATGTGTGTTTTAGTTATATTTTCGCCAAATAGTTTGAGGTCTCAAACAAAATGCAAAAGTACTAAATTATTTTCATTTACAAGCATTTTATTATGTTAAAATAAAATATGTGCTTGATTTGCAGTTATTTGCAAATGAAAATATTTGAATTTTACCTGCGAGTTAGGGCTGTAAACAGGGGTGCTGCAGGTGCTGCATGAGCTGTTTTTGGGCTCTTTTAATCAAGGATTTTTTGGACAATGATGTCGGATGCAGCGCCGTCGCCGAACTGTGTGGGCGGGGTGGGGCGGTGGGTCTTGAGGGTGGCCACGGCGTCGGTGATGCGGTCGGCATCGGCATCGGCCAGGATGGCGGCGCCGGCGGCAACGATTTCGGTCCATTCCGTCTCGGGGCGCAGGATGACACAGGGCCGGCCGCAGAAGTAGGCCTCCTTTTGAAGGCCACCGCTGTCGGTCAGCACGAGCCACGAACGGTTGAGCGCGGCGAGGGTTTCGAGGTAGGAGAGGGGCTGTACCACGCGGACCCGTTCCGGCAAGGGACCAATGTTCAGAGACTCAATGCGATGGCGTGTCCTGGGGTGCAGGGGGAAGAGGATGTCGGTATCATGGGTGTCGGCGAGGGTGCAGAGCGTTGACAGTATGGTCTTTAGGCGATGTTCGTGGTCGGTATTGAAGTCACGGTGTACGGTGGCGAGTATGAACGGAGTGTCGGGGATGGAGGGATGAGGGGCTGCAAGGGCGATGGGGGAGTAGTGGAGCACGTTGTCGAGCATGACATCGCCGCTGAAGATGGCCTGCGAATCGGTGAAGCCCTCGCTGTGAAGGTTTTGCATGGCGGTATGGGTGGGGGCGAAGAGGAGGGTGGAGACGTGGTCGGCCACGATGCGGTTCACCTCCTCCGGCATGGCGCGGTTGAACGAGCGGAGGCCTGCTTCGACATGGTAGACAGGCACTTGCAGCTTCGATGCGGCCAGGGCGCCGGCGAGGGTGGAGTTGGTGTCGCCATAGATGAGCAGGCCGTCGTAGCGTTCGCGGAGCAGTATTTCCTCTATACCGCTGAGCATGAGGGCGGTCTGATGGCCGTGGGAGCCGGAGCCTACGCCGAGATTGTAGGTGGGGAGGGGGAGGTCGAGCTCGGTGAAGAAGCGGCCCGACATGGCGTCGTCGTAGTGCTGGCCGGTGTGGAGGATGTCCTCGCTGATGCGGTCGGCATATTTATCCCTGATGGCGTGGGAGATGGCGGCAGCCTTGATGAATTGCGGTCGGGCGCCGACGATGGTGAGCAGGCGTTTCATTATTTGCGGTTTCGGATGGCGATAAGGGATTGTTTCACAATGTTTTTCAGCTGTTGCATGACGGCTTCTTCAAGCCATTTGGCGCCGAAGGGAATCCAGCGCTGGGGGTGGGTGTTGATGAGCAGGGGGCGGGTGTGGATGGGATGCTGCGGGTTGGAGAGGGATTGGATGAGGTCGCCGGTGGTGTGGAAGGATAGGCCTTCGCGGTCCCATTGGTCTTGGTATTGCGGCACTTTGTCGCGTACACTGACGCGGTAGCCGTCCCATCGGCGGCCGGTGTCGGTGAGGTAGAGGGTGGTGGAGAAGTCGGTGTCGAGCATCGACTCGTGGGTGATGCCAAAGTCGTGGTAGTCAACGTGGTGCCAAAGATCCATACTGTTGTGGGGCGAGCGGGGGCTGCCGTGGGCGCAGGCCTTGGCGATGGGCACCACGGAGCGCAGGCGGTCGAGGTTGCGCTGGAAGTCCTGCAGGGCTGCGTCGATGTTGCCCTGGCAGGTGGTGAGGCATTCGTAGTGGTAGCCGGCGTCGTGGCCGAGGGCTGTGATGCGGCGTATGATGTCTTCGTCGTAGCTTTCGGGCATGGTGCGGAAGTAGTAGGTGGCCTGCAGGCCCTCGGCGGCTTCGATTTCGGCAATGTGCAGGGAACGAAGCGGATAGAGGTCCACGTCGTGGCGCAGGGTGAAGCGGCCATGCTGCTTCAGAGCGCGGAGCAGGGCACGGTAGGTGTCGGGGGTGAAGTCTCTCATTGCAAGCCTTCTATGAATTGGGTGAAGAATTCGGTTACGTCGATTTTGTCGGCGAGCATGCGCTGGCGACGTTCTTGGTATTTCTGTCGTAAATCGGGTGTTTCAAGTAGTTGTTTCACAGCATGGTACAGCAGTTCGGGCTGCGATGTGGGGATGCCGGTGGTGAGGTGATAGGTGTGCTGTAGCTCTTCGAGCACGCCGATGCGGCCGGCGAAGTCGTTGAAGCGTATGGAGGGGGTGCCGAGCATGGCGGCCTCGACGGCCATGCTTTGGCTGTCGCCGATGTAGAGGGTGGCGAAGTACATGATGTGGTGGATGTCGAGCGGATTGATTTTCAGGCGGTAGGGCTCGAGGTTGGGCTCCAGTGGCCGCTCGGAGGTGATGTAGACCTCGCCGTGAGGCTTCAGGATTTGGATGAGGCGTTCGGCGATTTCGGCTGTGATGCCGCCGGCATGGGCGCTAATATCGTGGTAGGCAGTGAGTTGGGCAAATCGCAGGAGGAAGTAGGGGTGGTCGTGGGGGAAGTAGCGGTCGACCACCGAGGGGTCCGGGGTGAAGCGGTTGGGGTGGAGGTAGGCAAGCTTGTGGAAACCAGCATAGTGGGTGGTCTTGGGCTCGAGCGGACCATTATTGCAGCTGACGGGCGAGAGGTACTGGTCGGCAAAGGGCTTGACGGCGCGGATAAACTGCGGCACGATGGCTGCATCGTCCTCCGCCATGATGGCCGAGCGGCGCCGCAACAGCCAGGCCACCTGGGCCACTTCGGGCGTGGAACCCACCAGCACGTCGACCCCATGCCGCAGCGTGAACCAGAAGACGCGCCACAGGCGGAGCATGAGCGTGAAGGAGGATTTGCGGCCGCTGGGCAGGATGTTGACGTAGGGGAGCCCGGCTTCGCGCAGGAGGTCTTCGAGGATGTCTTTCTTGCGGATGAGGATATAGGTCTGGTGTCCGTCGCGGTTGAGGGCGTCGATGGTGTAGCGGAACAGGTGGAAGTGGGCGGGATGGCCCAGTTGGAAGAGAACTTTCATGCGAAAACGGGCGAAAATGGTGTGTGTGTAACTATGTGATAATCAGCTGTGAGGAGGTATCATGTTCTTCCCCTCTTCTTCCATGGCAGGGGATGTCTAGAGTTGCTTGATGACTTTGGCAGGGATGCCGGCCACGAGGGTGCGGGGGGGGACGTCGCGTGTGACGACCGAGCCGGTGGCGATGACGGCCTCGTCGCCCACGGTGACGCCGTAGATGATGGTCACGTTGGGCATGATCCAGACGCGGCTGCCGATGTTGACGGGCTTGACGGTGAGCGGATATACTTCTTTCAGAGGGGTTTGCGTGGGGATGCAGCCGTGGGCGGTGATGGTGCAGCGGTCGCCGATGGCGGTGTCGTCGCCGATGGTGATTTGCTCGGGGAAGGCGCGGTCGAAGAGCATGTCGTGGCCGATGTAGACGCGTCGGCCGATGCGGACGCCGCTCCAGCGGTACATGGTGGCGCGCCACCCCTTGAACGGCACGAAGAAGGCCAGGCGCGAGAGGGAGAAGCGCCAAAGCTGGACAAGGGTGTAGCGTAGTTTCTTGGCAGTGGAGTCAATGCCGTGATACTGAAGGATTTCTGGGCTTGGCATGGCTATTCGTCGATGATGGTGAGGCGTTTGTTGTTCTTCATGAGGGGGATCTCGTCGACCAGTTCCACGTTGACGGGCACCCGCAGGCGCTCGTGCCAGAAGTCGACGATGTAGCGCTCTATCTCGCTGGTGTACTGCTCGTTGACCACGAGGCGGAAGGTGATGGAGCCGTCTTTGCGCTTGACGACTTGGTAGGCGGTGACGGAGCGGCGCGTCGGGCGGTCGTCCTCTTGGAAGAAGCCGACGAAGTTGTGGACCATGTAGCGCTCGCCGCCGGCGACGATGAGCGTTTCGCACTCGCGACCCAAGATGCGCTGTATCACTCCATTGCGTACCTCGACAAGGTCCTGCGTGTCGTAGCGCAGGAAGGGGGTGGCGAGGTTCCAGAGGTCGGTGCTGACCACGCGTCCGATGCCGTCGCTGACGGGGGCGCCGTGGTCGTCGAGCACCTCGAGGATGCCGTAGGGGCGTGTGACGTGGTAGCCGTCGTGGGCGGGCGTCTCGTAGGTGTTGGGGGTGCCCTCGCAGCTGTAGGAGTCGATGACGTCGCATCCGAAAGCGCGCTCGATTTCAGTACGATAGGCGTTTGGGAGGATGGAGCCGGTGGTCATGACATGTCGAGGGGAGAAGCTGTAACCGGGGTGGTTGTTGCGGTACTGCGCCAGGAGGTAGAGCGGCATGGGGTAGGAGCGGATGAACGTGGGGCGGTTGCGCTCGATTTGGTCGAGGATAGCGGCCAGCGTCTCGTCGCCCATCGAGTAGAAAGGCACATAGATGCAGCGGTTTACGCGGTCCTGCAGCGTCTTCAGCCGTCCGTGGCGTGCGCCGTTGGCAATCTTCATGTAGGGGTCGCCGAGGCGGTAGCCGGCCTGGTACCAGGTGCGGAGCTTGGCGGCCATGTTGACCGAGTAGGCTTCCTTGCTGATATAGAAGGAGAAAGGTTCGCCCGTGGAGCCGCTGGAGCGGGCGGACATGCGCTTGGAGGCGGGGTAGTGTCCGGCGGTGAAGCGGTCGACGCCTTCGCGACGCATGGTGGCCTTGTCGACGATGGGCAGGCGGCACAGGTCGGCGAGGGTGCGTATGTCGCTGGGTGCTAGGTGGTTGTCGAGGAACCATTCGCGATAGAACGGCACGTCGGACGCTACGTGTGCGATGAGCATGCGCAGACGCTGCTCTTGATAATCAGTGAGTTCTTGCTCGCTGGCTTTTTCCAGTTTGGCCAGTTGACGCAGGTGGCGATGCACATGTTCGCCTTTGGCCAAGTCGCTCAGCGGCAGGATGATATGTTCATGAATGAAGCCCATAAGCCTTGTAAATTTTCTCCCTTATGTTTTCCCACCGGTAGGCGTCTACCGCCAGGCGTGCATGCTTGATGAGAGCGTTGCTATAGATTTGGTTTTCAATGGCGAACAGCATTTTTTCGGCGAGGTCGTCGCTGTTGTCGCTCTCGAAGAGCAGTCCGGAGCGGTTGTCCTCGATGATGAAGGGCACGCCGCCGACGCGGCTGGAGATGACGAGCAGTCCGGCGTTCATGGCTTCGAGGAGCGAGACGGGCATGTTGTCCACCTTGGGCGAGGAGAGCAGGATGTCGGCGCGGTCCAGCTGGCGGTAGATTTCGCTGTTGTCGACGCGGCCAGTGAAGGTTACGTTCTTCAATCCCATAGAATCAGATAGTTGCATCAATTTCTGATGCAGTGAACCGTCGCCCACCAGGGTGAGTGTCGCTTCGGGTCTGAATTGTTGCAACTTGCTGAAAGCATGCAGTATGCAGGGGATGTTGTAGAGTTCTTCGTGCGCGCGCGTACATACGAAATTAGGCTTCAGTTCGGAGCGCTCGCGGAAGAGGGAAGTGTCTAGTTCTATGATGTTTGGGATGATGACATGGGGCAGTTGGAAACGCTTGAACACTTGGGAGAGGAAGCCGGAGAGGACGATGTTTTGGTCGGTGCGTGTGAGGAAATGGCGCACCAGCTTGGGGTGCCGCTCGAAGAAGTTTTCGCCGCCGCCGCCGTGGTAGGTGAGGACGATGCGCTTGCGCAGGCGTCGACCCACGGTCACGCCCACCACTGCCGGCAGGAAGCCCCAGTCGGAGCAGCAGTGGATGTGGAAGAGGTCGTAGCGCTTGCCTATGCGGCGCAGTTTGAGGGGCAGCGTAAGTCGCTTGAGGAGAGAGGTTTTGGTGCTGAAGATGTCAGCCGTGTGCCCTTCTTCGCGCAGCTTGCGCTGCAGGATTTCCACCTGGCCGGAGATGCCGCCCACGCCGGGGCGGTAGTTGTTGATTAAGAGAATCTTGCTCATGTTTTACAGCATGCCGCGCGTGCCTAGTTTGAAGAATGCCCAGCCGACGGCCATGGCGGGTACGACGTAGTACCAAATCCTGACGAACTTCATGTTTTTGGCATTGAGCTGTGTGATGCCATAGGCCGCAATGATGACGATAACCGGCAGACCTGGTAGCAGAAATCGTTCTGAGTTGTTGTAGCCACTCGTTGCAATAATTCCGAGGTAGGCTATTCCGAAGGCACCTATGAGTGAGAAATCGCGCCACTTTTTTGTTACAAAGATGGCGGAGAATAGCCCTATCAGGACGAAGCATCCAAGGAAGTTACGTACAAAATTGCCGCCGCTAACCACCATTTGGTTTTCTTGCTCAAAGATGTGAATCATCGTGGGGAACGGCAGCACGAAAATCATGGGCGCCATGACGGTGCCGGTGGCGTATTTGGCCCACTCAATACCGCGCGACACCTGCATGTCGCGTTTCTGCTGCTGGTTGTTTTCGCGGTCTTCCCATGTTTGTTCCACTTCGGTCATGATGATACCGCCGGCCAGGGTGGTGATGGCCAGGGCCGCATAGCCGATGAGCATCCATCGTCGGGCTTTGCCGATGACTTTCGAGTTGGTGAATACCAGCGCAGAGGCAATGGCGAAAATAGCGGCGCCACCAAGCACGGTGCGGAACGTAAACATGATGGCGATTAGTACTATAACCAATGCAATGTTTGGTATTAAATGTTTCTTGTTGCGTATTACGTAGTCGGTGCGTTCGAGGAATGCTATGATAATGAATATCATAACCGCCTCCTTCATGTGCAGGCCACAATAGTAGATCAGGTTTGGAAATAGACATGCGAAGATAGCTGCCATGCGCCCGCCTTCTTGTCCTATATTGCGCTTTGCGAGATTGTAGAGCAAAACCACACCGAAAGCACTTAACACGCTGTTTACCAGACGTGGTAGATAGATGCTATTGCCTGTGAGTTTCGCTATGAGGGCTAGATAAAATAAGTAGCCAGAATCGGAAACACCGCCAACATCAACAAATGATACTTGCCATAAATCAGAGAGCGACAGGGCGCTACGATCGAGACTGACCCAGTAGTACATCATGGCATCGCGTGCCAGGAACTCAAAGGGCACGCCTGTTTTGGCAATGTAAAAATGATAACTGAATGTAAGCCATGCTACACGCAGTATTAGTGCCAAGAGAAACAGTCTAAAAATGAATTTTTTATCAGGAAGATTCAGCCATTCCTTTGTAAATTTGTTTGCCAAAGTGAAAAATCCCACCACCCACATGATGCCGATGAGTATGAATTCCCACGGCATGGCGTGTTTGAAATAGATGAGCGTTACCGCCGCCAACGAGCCGAGGTAGAGGTAGATGCCTTTGTCAGATATTTGTTTGGGAAGATATGGGATCATGATTAACGGAATAGGAGTTTGATTTGCAGGGTGATATATTGCCGCAGATTAGGCAGTGTGTATATCGGACCGTATTTTTCAATCGTCGTGGGTTGATAGTCGGGCTGGCTGACTTTCTGAAGGGCTTCGTGCATCATGCCCGTGCTCTCGCTTAACGCCCTGCTGCAGAGTGTGTTCTGTCGGTCGCCTTTCTTGATGGGGATGGTTTTCTCCACGATGGGAGTGCCTTTGTCGATGCCGGCGGCCAGGCGCTGCACGGTGACGCCCATCTCCTGCTCGCCGTTGTAGAGCTCCCAGAAGCCGACAGGCTGGCCGCGGTATTTGCGCATGTTGCCGTGGTGGTAGGAGAGGATGCCGCAGGGGGCGAGCGAAAGCAGCGGCTCTTTCACGATGCCGAAGCCGCCAAGCATGACGATGGTTTCTGGGTGTAACTCGCTCAGGCTCTGTGCGCTTCCATCTGCGTATGGTGCTTGGGTCTCTATGCAGTTGATGCCTTTGGCGGTGAGGAATTCCTTGGTACCAACCGAAGGATGCTGCTTGGCGAAGCGACTTTTCACCAGCATTACGAGCATATATCCGCCGCGGCCGCGCTTGAGGTTCTTCAGGAAGCGCTTCTTGGCCGACGGTTTGGGACGGCAGTCGATGAGTGCAGCGACGACTTCCATCCTGCTGTCATTCAGTATTGGTGCCAGCACCTGTTGCTGGAATTCATCCAGCGAGGGTCCACACATTAGGGCAATCTTCATTGTCGGGCAGGTTTCAGGCCGTAGGGCGGCTTGTGTAACTTGTGTTTGATCAGCGCGTAAAGTCCGCAGGCCTTCACCATCAGCTCTTCGGTGGTGTGGGCATCGTTGACCGAGAAGCGTTTCAGTCGGAAGAGGTCGCTGCGGAGGCTGTTGTAGCCGGAGTCGACGGTGACACCGCAGGTGTAGCCGGCCTCTTTGGCCAACTGTATGTCACGTTCCGAGTAGTCGCCGTTAGGGTAGGATAGGGTGTTGATTTTCAGATTGTATTGTTGTTCAAGTTGCAGTTTTGAGTCGGCTATTTCGTGGCGGGCAGTCGCGGTGTCGCACTGCGGCAGGATGGGGTGGAAGCAGGTGTGCGACTGGAAGTCCACCGTTGCCTGCATTTCTTTTATCTCGTTGTCTGTCAGTGCTTGGCGGTCGGCGAACTCTTTCTCCTGTTCGAATCCGAAGGCTTCGAGTTTTTGCAGGCGCTCGCTGTTCGGTATGCGCTTCAAGGCCTCCACCTGCGGTTTCATCTCCTCGCTGTGTCGGAACCAGAAATGGCGCTGGGTACCAACTATTTCCGAACACAGGAAGATGGTTATCGGAACATTCAGTTTCTTCAGTGCTGGCAGCATTGCATAGTTGCTGGCATGGCCATCGTCGAAGGTGATTACCAGCGCCTTGCGTGGCAGTTTGGTGCCTTGCCGGACCGCTTTCAGGTAGTCTTGCAGACCGATGATGTTGTAGTGGCGTTTGAGGTAAGCGAAATTGCGTTCGGCATCAGCGGCGCCCATATCGTGGAAGAGCAGGAAGGTCACCTTGCCGCGCTGCACGGTCTCGCGCCAAAGCCATGCTGCACCGCTGTATCTCAATGCTTTATAAATGATATTGCTCATCCCAACAGTTTGCGTTTCAGTTTGATGATGCGGGTCATATTGGCTGGCCCTACCATGCGGGAGAATTTGTGAATCAGTCCGTTGCGGTTCACCCACGAGCCCATACCCAGGTGGTCGCTGTAGGTGTTCTCGGTGCGGATGTATTCGCCCGTGGTGTGGCGCGGACTGAAGTAGTCGACGGGGAAGACGTGCAAGTCCTTGTAATCCTGTTCTTTGCCGTTCTGCACAAATCCGTTTTCGCGCATGCGGGTGGTCATGTAGAGCACGTTGGTGGTGTGGTCCTGGCTGCCGTCGGGCAGGATGAAATGGCGGTCTTTGTAGTAATCGAGTTGCTCTGTAACCCACTCTGTTCCAGGCTCCGAGGCCATCACGCAGGTGGCCACCAGCACCCGCTTGCAGCCTTCGAATCCGGCAAAGGCGTGATGGTGCAGCAGCGGCTCGAACGAGCGGAACACCTCCACATCGGTATCTAGGTAGAGGCCGCCTTCGTCGTGCAGCGCCACCAGTCGCGCCACATCGCTCACAAATGCATATTTCCCAGCCTTGTAGGCCTCGGAGCAGTAGGCGTTGCAGTGCACGTCGAAGTTGTCTTCATTCCACAGTTTGTATTCCCAGTCGGGCATGTATTTGCGCCATGTCGCCATGCAGTCCTTGGCCGCCTGCGGCATCTCGCCATGTCCAAACCAGCAGTAGTGTATCTTCTTGGGTATCATTTATTTCGTATAAATTTCACTGCATCGCAATATCCACTCGCCAGTGCCCCGATTACGGGCCATTTCCGAGGTGTGATATTGGTCAATAGGTTGTAAACGAAATAGTTTGTCATAAAGTATATACCGCCAGCCAAAGTCTTGAGATTTTTTTTGTTGCCCCAGATGTGGCGGTGCCAAAAGATGATACGGTTGCGCGCCATGGCGTAGACGCGTATGCGCTTGGCTTCCACTGGGTTGGTGGCTTGCCGGCCGGCGGCGGCGTCAAGGTGCAGGTAGCCGGTGTCCTGCGCATAGGCGATGCGGCCGCCCTGCAGATAGAGTTTATAATAGAATACGCCGTCGTCGAACGAGGCATATTTCGTCAGCCGCCCTTGTTCGAGCCACAGTTCCTCTTCCATGCGCACCCGTTTGGCCACTTCGTTCTTGATGAAAAAGCATTGGAACGAGCCCGTGGAGCACAGCCCTTGCTCATTGCGCATGTAGGTGCGGTGGCCGGCGGTTGTGGTGGTCACGTCGAAGAATTCCGAACGCCGGTTGGTATAGAACGCCTGGCCGGTGAAGGCGCTGCGAAGGTTGCGTATTTTATTTTCAATCAGTTGTTTGGCCGACGGCTTCTGTGGTTTTGGCGCCTCGGTTGGCGTTTTTTTTCCGTCGTTCCAACCGCGGCAGAACGAGAGTACACAGTCCAAGTTTCTCTGCTGTAGTGTCTTGTGGAGTTTTTCTACGAAGTCGGTAGGGAAGTCGAGGTCGTCGTCCAACACCAGCAGATAGTCGCCCGTAGCTTCCTGTATACCTACCACGCGCTGGGTCACCATGCCCTTCTCCGACCGCACAATGCGCTCGGTTCCAAGCTGATGGTCCAGTTCATAACCGTGCGGTATCACCACCAGCACCTCTTCCGGTGCGACGGTTTGACGGCCGATGGCCTCGAGCATGCGGCGGTATTTTTCGCCTGTGTTGCCCAGTGTGCGTATGACGATGGAGTAGCTGAATGTCATTTCATTCGCTGTTTGATTTTCGACCCGTAGGTCAGTAGTTTATATCTCGCTGTGAGCAGCCATGCGGGCAGGCGGAATAGGCGTTGCATCCGCTGCGGCTGGCGGTTCCACTCCACCTTGGCCAGCACCTCGCGCGCCTGCTTCCTGTAACGGCGGTCCACAATGTAGAATTGCATGTTGTAGGTCCGCAGGTTGTCGATCAGCTGCTTGTAGTCGGGGTTTGTCTTTTCCTCGGTTTCCAGGTCGTCGAGGTTCCACAGCATGTGGTCCTGTGGCCGGTGCACGCGGTGGGTGCCACGCCAGGCGATGTCCACGTCCTGATTGTAGTTGCTCAGCATTTTACGCGTCATCACCACCTTGTGTTTCAGTGCGGTATGAATCCATAGGATGAAGTCTTCCCCCAGTTTCACCCCGCGTTTGAAGCCTCCGATCTCCTCGAACACATGCTTCGGCATGCACACCGCTCCGGTCCAGAGCGGCATGCACAACGTGCTGGCGTACAGGCGGCAGTAGTGCACTTCCCCCTCCTCAAATCCCTCCTCAAACCCTATGGTCGACGGCCGTTTTTGGCCGTTTTTCACAAACCAGTAGTTCGTGCCGTAGATGCCGGCGTCGGGATGGCGCCCGATGAGGCCGCTCATCTCTTCCAGGAAGGTGGGTTCCCACCAGTCGTCGGCGTCCAGGAAGCAGACATATTCGCCTTTGGCCATCGCCACGCCGTTGTTGCGTGCCACGCTCACGCCTGCGTTCTCCTGCCGGTGCAGACGGATGCGCGGGTCGCCAAACCGCTCCACGATGTCGCCGCTGCCGTCCTTCGACCCGTCGTCCACCACCACCAGTTCCCACTTCCCGCAGGTCTGCCCCAGCACGCTCTCCACGGCCTTGGCCACGTAGGGTGCCTTGTTGTATAGCGGCATGATGACGGAAAATCTACTCATAGCACTATTCTTTCATTGAACTGCTGCTTTGTACAACGGCAAAGGTGTTTTTAAGTTTCAAAAATGGGCGCTCAAAATCGTTGTAGGAAATCCAAGCAACGGCGTAAACTGCCATGGTTACCCCTATGTAAATCAGCACCGTGCTCCAATCGGCTGATAATGCCGGGTTCCATTTTTGCCAAACAATGGAAAGTAATCCAATCATTAGAGGATGGATGACGTAGATGCCGTAGGACACTTTCCCTATCGAGTCCATCACTCTGTTTTCGAGATTGATAACGGGGTTTCCTGCCACTTGACCCATAATGGCCCCCAACGACAGTACCGCAATCACCTGCGGCCGCAACGGTGCCGGCACAAACTCTGCCCACAGCACCGAAACCCCTACCGCCAATAAGCAAAGCAGGCCTACCCATCGATTACCTAATATCTTCATAAACAGTGGTTGGCGACGATAAAATAGTATTGCGCCCACAGCACCCAGCATCATGCAGTCGAATCGTGTGGCGGCAAAGAAGCGGTAGACCAGCGTTGTGCCTTGCGTCAGGTAGAGCCCGTATTTGCAAATAAGCCATAAGCCGCAGACTCCCAATGTGATATACATCAGTCTTCGCCAATTTCCCTTGGTCAGTTTCACCAGCCATGGCCAAAACAGGTAGTACTGCTCCTCGACACTGATGCTCCAATAGTGCGCTATCGGAAGTATGCCAACCGACATGATGAATGGTATATTGGCCACAAACACAAGGTAGTACCATAGCCCTTCTTCCTGCCATGAATTTGTTATAGTCAGTGCCAAAACCAGATAGAGAAAATAGATGGGCCAGATTCTCAATATGCGTCGCATATAGAATTTGCCGACGCTGATCTTTCGGCTCCTTTCCTGTTCATTCAGAAGCAGATAGGTGATGAGGAATCCGCTGATGACAAAGAACAGCGTCACCCCATCGTACACGACCGGCAAATTCCAGCCGCCGCCATTCAGCTGCCAGTCCCCAAAAATCCCCTGGAACGTATGCCCCCACAGCACCGACAGCGCCGCCAAGGCGCGCAGGCCGTTCAGTCCGGGCAGGTGGATGCTTTTGCTCATCTTGGGTCAGTGTCGGTTCACAAGGCGGAACACCTGCGGCGACAGCCGCATGGCCATGTAATTCACTCTGTGTCTTGTCTTTGTCCTGCTGGCGCGCCGGTAGGCCTTCCAGTCCAGCAGCCGTAGCAGGTGGCGGTCCTCCTCGCGCGTGTTGTCCGAGAAGGCCATTTGGTAAATATGCGTAAGCGCCTGGTAAACAACGGTTCTGTCGATGCCCTCCATCTTTCCGAACAGCTCCGACAGCTCGTTGCCTATCAGCACAAAACTCTCCTTGCTCCGCATGCCGCGGGTGGTCATGATGCTCCCCTCGCGCACGCGATAATAATATAGTACATCCGGCAGCACACGCACACTCCCAGCCACGACGCAGGCCCGCGGCGTGAACTGGTTGTCCTCGTGCAGAATGCCTTCGCGGAAGCGCAACTGGTTGGTGTTCAGGAACTCGCGCCGGTAAGCCCGTTGCCACACACACACAAACGGCACCACCCGCGCCTCCAGCGCATGGCGGCAATAGTAGTCCCACCCCTTGGTCTCCTCGGCCTCCAGGCGGTCGGTCTGCTCGTTGTCGGTGCGCTGGCAGGCGTAGCACACGATGTCCGTGCCGTCGGCCGCCGCGGCCAGCTTCTCCAGCATGTCGGGGGCCACCCAGTCGTCGCTGTCCACGTACACAATGTATTCTCCTTCAGCCACATTGGTGCCGCTGTTGCGCGCTGCGCTCAGGCCGCCGTTCTCGCGGTCCACGATGCGCATCTGCGGGTAGCGCGCAGCCCACTCGGCCAGTTTCGCACGGCTGCCGTCGGTCGAGCCGTCGTTGACGCACACCACCTCGTAGTCCGTATAGCGCTGCGCCTGCAGGCTCCGCAGGCAGTCGTCGAGGTAGGCCTCCACGTTGTAGACCGGAACAACCACAGAGAATTTTTTCATGTCCTTTTCAGAGGTTTTAGAGAGGAAGAAGGGGGGAAGAAGAGAGTGGATATACGATGCTGTATATCAGCCGTTTGTGTTTTTGTAAATTTGGGGGTACCAGAAGCTTTCGTTGTCATATTTATACCACATGTGGCAGCCCATCGGCAGGCGGTTGCCGTTCATCTTGTAGCAGGTCGCCGGACGCATGTCGAAGCTGAAGTCCAGCGCCTCGCGTGCCGTCGGGATGCGCATCAGTCCGTTGTACTGGCATTGCGCGAAGGCCTTGTCCTCCTGCCCGTTCTGTTTTATGTGGTATTGCAGTGTGTTGTGGTAGCCCGTCAGCGCGCGAAAGGCCATCCAAACCCAAAGCAATGGATTGTGTTCCAGTCGTTTGTGGTTTTCCTTGGCCAGGCGGCCGATGCCTTTCAGCGGCTTCTGCAGCAGCCGTGGCGTGGTCAGCACCCGCAGAAAGGTGTCGACGCGGCGCAGGCAGAACCCTCCGTTGCCCACTTCCCAGTGGTCGAGATTCTCCACCTCTTGGCTCCAGTGGCACAGCCACGGGCCGCCCACATAGTCGTAGCCACGCGCGCACCACTTGTCCAGCCGGTCTTCGAACACATAGGCATCCAGCTGGTAGATGAGCATATACTCGTATTCAGCGAAGGCCTCGTAGAACATCGAGCTGAAGCAGAGTCTGTTATAGGCATTCACACCGTTGAACCATTCGCCTCCGAAAGTGCGCTTGCGGAAGGGGATTCCCGCCTCGTTGCACGCATGTTCGTAGAAGGTGGTGTCCAGCTCGTGGCTGCAAAGGAAGCAGATGTCCCTCTTGCCCAGCACTTTGAGGCACTGGCGCAGCGATTGCAGTTCGTCGCCTTCCACCGTGGGTGCGATGACGGGCACTATTATGGCAACCTTGCGGTTCATTGGTTGTCGAGCATTTGCATGAGTGTATCCGACTTTCCTCGCTCCATCTTTCGGGCGAAAAATGCGCCGGAGGCCTTGATGTTGGCGTAGTCTTTCTCGGTCAGCACCTGCGGGTTGGCTCCGTCGGTGCCCCAGTCTATGTAGCGCATATAGTTGTTGGTCAACTTGATATCGCTGTTGGCCCACAAGGTGGGCAGGCATATCTCCTCGGCGATGCTTGTGTGGCGGAAGCGGCGCAGGTAGCCGGGGTGCTGCTGCAGGTAGTCCAGCGCCTTGCCGATGGCTTTGCGGCTCATGCTCCAGTAGGTGCCGCCACCGTAGAGTTTTCCGCCGAAGTAGCTGAATCTCCGCTTGATGTGTAGGCGACGCTGCAGGCTGTTCAGCTTGCGCGTCAGCCAGGCGCCTGTGGTGCGGTGCGCGTTGGGGCGCAGCCACCAGTAGTAGATGCGGTTCAGCCCCCCCTCGCGGCCCCACTCGCTGTGTGGCAGAGCGAAGTGCTCCAGGTAGTTGTCCTCGCGGTGCTCCTCGCAGAACCGTTTGAAATCCGCCAGCGGCATCGCGGGGTAGTCGCTGCCGGTGATGAGGTGGAAGTATTCGAGGTCGCTGTGTGCATAGGCTTCAGCCATCAGCATAATGATGGCTTTCAGGTGGTTATAGTCACCCCACTCCACGCTGTAGCGGCTCATCAGGTGTACGTTCTGGCGCCGTCCGATGTCCGACAGTGCCTCGCGGCATTTATTGTCCAGGTGGATAAACAGTTCGAAGTCGCCGTCGAAGCGGTCGATAAGGCGCTTCAGCTGCTCCATGTCGCGGTAGGCGGTGATCAGCAGGGCTTGTCTCATCGGCGGGTGATTGCTTTTTTGGTGGCTACCAAGCACTTCATCAGCATGTTGCGTCCCTGTGTGATGGCGCATTCCATTGTGTCGCCCAGTGGTTGGCTGTAGTTGATGCCCTGCTTGTCGCATGCCTCGCGGAAGGCGCGATTGATGCGGCGTGTGTGGAAGCGGTCGTTGTTGTAGCAGCGTGAATACCAGGTGTGTATCAGGAATGGCTCCCCTAGGTGGTTCTGTAGCACGGTCGACTCGCCGTCTGCGTGTGTCGTGGCTTTTAGGTAGAGCGTTCTGCAGTGGTTGCCCATCCAGATAAGTAGCGGATAATAAGGCTCTTCGCCCATGTTTTGGAAGTTATGGTCGTCCACCAATAGGTCGCGTTGCGTGAAGCATTCTTCGCGAGGATGCTCGGTGAGGTCCAGTGTCTTGATTTTCTCGCGCAACGCTTTGGTGTTGAATATGTTGAAGTAGGGATTGGTCACCAGGGGGTTGCCGTCGCGCAGGTGTACCACGCCGCCGTCGGGCATGCCGCAGTTGTCGTAACCGTTGTCGATGCAGTGTTGCAGCAGGCGTTTCAGCGCCTCGATGTCGCAGACGAAGGCATCTTCGTCGATGTTGACAGCCCAGTCGGCCTCCGTGTCTTCGATCACCTGCATCAGGTAGCCGTCGGCCGTGGTGCCCACAAGGCGCTCTTTCTTGTATGGCAACGCGCAGAGTGCCATCGACTTATGGTAGAGCACACAGTTCATCGACCGTGTGTATATCTTGATTCTTTCGGTTCCGTTCATGGCTGTTGTTTGTCGATGCGGGGCAGTGGGTTGGGCCATTCGCCGCGGCGCAGCGGGCCGCCCCAGGATTTGACGGTGGTTTTGAGGTTCAGCGCGTTGCAGATGTCCAGAGTGTCGCGGTTGTGTGCGCCGTGGGGAAAGGAGAAGTGCTTCACTTCGCGCCCGATCATCGCCTCCAGTTCGCGCTTCGAGCCCTCGATTTCAGCCTGTTGCTGTTCGCGCGACAGGGTGTCCAGCTTAGGGTGGCTCACCGTGTGGGCGCCGAGGGTGCAGAGGGGCTCGGCGGCCAGCGCGCGCAGTTCGTCGAGGCTCATGCCCAGCGCTTGTCCGGCATACCACCACGCCTCCATCTTGTTGTCGATCAGGCCGGTGGTGACGTATATGGTGAACGGCACCCCGAGGCGTTTCAGCAGGGGGTAGGCCAGGGTGTAGTTGTCGCGGTAGCCGTCGTCGAAGGTCACCACCACCCACGGGCCGCGGCATGGCAGCTCATCCAGCGCCACAAATCGGTAACCATTTTGTTTGTAGTCGTTTATCTCCCACTCCAGCCATTGCGGCGTCACCTCCAGCTCTCGCTGCTCTTTCGCCTCGCTCTGCTGCTCCACCACGCGGTGCAGCATCCATATCTCACCCTCCACGGGGTGGGTCAGCTTGTATATTTTTCGGGTTATTTTGCTGGCGATTGACATTGTTTTTCTTTTTACAAGCCCCGCAGGGGCGATACTTTGATTAGCCGTGGGCGCAAGCCCACGGGGAAGTTGAAGGGTGCTTCGGCGAGGGAGCCCCGTAAGGGGCGATACTTTAATTAGCCGTGGGCGCAAGCCCACGGGGAAGTTGAAGGGTGCTTCGGCGAGAGGAGCCCCGTAAGGGGCGATACTTTAATTAGCCGTGGGCGCAAGCCCACGGAGGGTGATAGTTATTCGAGCCCCGCAGGGGCGGCACTGCCATCCAGCATGTATGCCGCCTGGAATTCTTCCATTTCCTGCTGGAAGGTTTTCTTTTTATGGTGTTCTTCTTGGTTGGCTATATATTGTGCAACGGTGCGTACTTTCGAGGCACTCACCGAAAACGCCCCATATCCGTCTTGCCATGCAAATGCGCGGTATTGTGATCCAAGTTCCTTCAGCCAGCGGCTGCTGTTGGCCTTGATTTTCATCATGTAGTTCGACAAGGTGATGGTTTTAGGTTGCGTCAGCAGCAGGTGTATGTGGTTGGTGGTGCCGCCGGCGGCCAGCATGACGCCACCTTCGTTTTTGATGATACCTTGGATGTAGGCGTACAATCTAGGCAGGTCAGAGGTTGAGATATGGCAGTCGACCTTCACATGGAAGGTGGTGTGGAGTATGATTTGAGTGAATGTGTTTGCCATGGTGGTGTCGCCCCTGCGGGGCTCTGGGTTTGAGCGGTTGTGTGGTCCGTGGGCTCACGCCCACGGCTATTTATGGTGTCGCCCCTTCGGGGCTCCACCGTATTACACCTTTTTGTGCAGCAGGCTCTTTAGCAGGAATTTTGTCTCGTATTTCCGCCCCGTTTTCAACGCCAGCCCGCTGCGGAGATACTTCACATACCTCGGCAGCGAGTATCCGTCGGCGAAAAACCGGTTGACAATCGTGTCGTAGAGGCTGATCCTCAGGTGTTTCTCCAGCCGGCGGCGCAAGGCCTTCTCCTCGAAGTGGCCCACGCTGCGGTTCAGCTCTATCATCTTCTGTGCGAACTCCTTGCGCTGTTGCAGGTCTTCGCGCGTATCTATATCTTTGCGGGTGAACTGGCGCACATAGTATTCCTTCTCCTCTTCGGTGAACCTATCGCTCAGCCATTCAAGCATATAGCGCCTCACCTCTGCCACCTTCTTCTGCTGCACCACGCGTTTCTCGGTGCATATCTGCGTCGGGTGCATGCGGTAGTGGAAGAGGGTGTCCTGTATGTTGTAGAGCCTTGTAACGCGCAGGCATTCAGCCCAGAAGCGGTAGTCCTCGGCGGGAAATGCCGCCGTGCTGTAGCGCAGGCCGTGGTCGCGGTAGAGGCTCATGCGGTAGGTCGGCACGATGACCGTGCATTCGAACAGCATGTTGGCCAGTCCGTCCTCGTGCCGCTCGGGGAAACGCACGAGCGACTGCTGGGTGCCGAAGCGCTCGAACCCGCCGCTGACGATGCCGATTTCGGGGTGATTGTCAATCACTTCCACCTCGCGCTCGAGCCAGTAAGGCTCCGCGATGTCGTCGCCGTCCATGCGCGCCACCAGCTCGGTCTCGATGAGGCTCAGGCCGCGGTTCAGGTTGTCGGACAGGCCTAAGTTGCTGGGGTTGCGCTCGATGCGGATGCGCGGGTCGCTGATCGTGTGCACCACGTCCAGCGTGCCGTCGGTCGAACAGTCGTCCATCACCAGCAGCACGAAGTCGCTGTATGTCTGCCGCAGCACACTCTCGATGGCCTCGCGGACGTATTTCTCCACGTTGTATGTCGGCATCAGAACCGTTACCCTTGCCATGGTCCTATTGTTATGCTGGTATGGAAGAAGAGGGGAAGAAGAGGGTAGGTTTTAAGCACTGTGAATCAGCCTGTTGCAATCCTGTTGTTTTCCCCTGTTTTCCCAAAAAATTTCAGTTTTTTGTCAAAAGTTGTTTTGCGCTGTATATCAGGTAGTAAGCGTAGATTTCGGGATGTTTGCATGCGATGCGTTTCCGAACGGCCTTCTGCACCTCGGGGGTGTAGTCGTACTGCCGGCGGTAGTTGGCCCAGAGGTGGCCCCAGCCGCGGGCGTAATCGCGGCGCGTCAGGCCGCAGTGCGAGGTCATATAGTCCAGCACCTCCGCGCCCTCCAGGAAGGTAAGTCCCTGGCGTTCTGCGCTGTTCGACACGTTGGTGGTATGCTGCCGGTAGTAGTTCAGCGGCGTTTCCACCTTGACCACACTGCCCTGTTCGGCCAGCAGCACATAGAAAAACCAGTCGCCGCAGAGGCGCATGTGTTCGTAGCGCGCGGTCTCCGTGGGGCGGTAGGCGCTGCGGCGGAAGATGCACTCGCTGACGTTGGCTATGCCGTTGGATGTGGCCATGTGGCGTTGGATGAACCGGCGGCTTGTGTAGGTCTCCGTCTCGCCGCCGATACCGTTGTGGAACAGGCGGTTGCCCTGCTCGTCGACCCACCAGGTGGTGGTGTAGGCCAGCGTGCAGTCAGGCACGTGGGCGGTGGCGCCGAGCAGGCTCTCGAGGAAGTTGGGCTCGCAGTAGTCGTCGCTTTCGGCCACCCACACCCATTCGCCGCGCGCCAGTGCGATGCCCTTGTCCCACTGTCGGAACGGTATGCCGCCGTTCTTTTCATTATATATTATGTGGCTCACCTTGGGGTGCTGGCGGTATTGCTCCATCACCTCGCGGCTGCCGTCGGTCGAGCAGTCGTCCAACAGTATCAACTCCAGGTCCTGATGGGTTTGGCCCAGGATGCTCTCTATGCGCTGGCGCAGGTAGGGGGCGTGGTTGTAGTTGGGGACTATGACCGAGATCACTTCAGCAGTTTTAGTGGACTTAACAGTTTCTGCCCCAGTCGGTAGGGTTTTGAGCGGCATATGTTCTGATAGTTTGCGTAGCCGCGCCAGAGTTCGTTCAGCTGGTCCAGCTCGAACTGCGGCTTGTCGATGCCGCGCGCCATGGGCAGGCTCGCCTTCCATTTGTTGTAGAAGCGCACCGTGGCGCGGTAGAGGGGCTCCATGGTGCGGGGGTCGTTCCATTTGCTTTCGCTCCAGCGGTGCTCGTTGAGCATGCGGCGCGTCACCACCGCCCGTAGGCCGAGGGCCTGCACTTGCAGGCTGATGTCCATGTCGTAGCCGTGCCATGCCTCGTAGGTCTGCTCGTCGAACGCGATGCGGTCGAAGAGGCGCTTCGGGATGAAGAACAGCTGCCCGTCCACGGCCACCACGTCGGCCACGCCGTCGCGGTAGTAGAAGTTCACGTCCTTCTCGCGCAGGGTGCCGTTGTCGTTGTCGATATTGTAGATCGAAAGGTAGGGCGACTGGCTCCAGTAGGCCGGCGCCGAGGGCAGGAAATGGCAGCCGCCCACGCCCACAAGGCCGATGGTTTCGTCCTGCAGCAGGTCGGTGGCCACCTGGCCCCAGCCCTGGCTGCGGTGCATTATGTCGTCGTGGCGGAAGCAGAGCACGTCGCCTTTGGCGCGCCGCACCCCCTCGTTGTAGGCCGAAAAGAGGGTGTATTCGCCTCGGCTGTTGTCGATAACGACCAGCTCGTGGTCGCAACCCACCGTGGCGGCTATGTTCTCCGCCTGCTCGGTGGGCAGGTGTCCGTCGCGCGAACAGATGATGATCGAGAGCATATCTAGATGACTTCTATGGTTTCTGCATAGTGGCGGTCGAACTCCTGCTCCATGCGCTCTTCGGTGAGCAGGTAGTGGAACCCCATCTCTTGCTCCTTGTTGGCGTCGGAAAGTTTCTTGCCCAGCTGGCGGTTGCGGGCTATCACTTCGGCCTTGCCGAGGTATTTGTAGTGCAGCAGTTTGAGCGGTTCGGTGCTGTGGCGCACGATGCCCAGGGGCGATGCGGCGTGGCAGCCGGGGGTGAATTGGGTCTCCACGATGCGGTGGGGGTCGAAAAGGAGGTGCTTGTTCATGTAGTCGGTGGCGTAGCCGCGGCGCACTTGGTCGGTGATGAGCCCCTGTTCGGGGGTGGGGTATTCGAGGCTGTACATCTCATAGCCGGCCACGTCGGGGAAGCTGACGCCCTGTTTCACCAGCGAAGCGAGGTGGTGCTGGAGGTCGGGGTGGTAGACAAACTCGTCGGTGTCGCAGACCACCACCAGGTCGGCCTTGCCGCGCGACTGCTTCCAGCAGTGGTTTTTGACGCGCTGGTTCTCGGCATCGTCGAAGACGCCCTTGATGCCGAACTTGTGCATCGCGGCGTCGGGGCGGGCGCTGACGAGGGCTTCGGAGCGGTCGGTGGAGTAGTTGTCGTAGATGGTGAAGCGGGATACGAAGCGCTCGTAGTAGCTGAACACGAAGGGCAGCATGCGTTCCTCGTTCCAGCATACGCAGTAGTAGTGGACTATGGGGGTGCGGATGCCATGCAAACGCTTGTGGATGCGCAGCTTGAGCATAAGGATATAGTTCCACAGCAGGGTGAGGATGATATGCAGGTTCTGCCCTTTCTGGAGGACGATATGGTGTCGGGTGAGCCAGTTGTGGAGCATGGTTGTCAGTGTTTCAGGCGAAGCCAGGTGGCGGGTTTGAGGAGGATTTTGCCGAGGCGGTAGGCCTTCGACTGGCGCACGGCGTCGGCTTTGCCGTAGAGCCACTGGTAGTGCGACCACATTTCGCGGAAGTAGACGATGTCCTGCAGGTAGGGTCGGTAGAGGGGTTCGTGGTTGTGGTAGAGTTGTCGGAGGAGGGTTTGCATGTTGTTGTCGGCGTCGAGCGAGCGCGACACTTCGAGGACGCGCCAGTGGAAGAGGCGTTCCTGGATGCAGTGGACGCGGTCGTCGGGGCGGAGGAGGTAGAGCCAGTAGTCCCAGTCCTCGAAGCCTTTGACCATGTTGGTGTTGTAGCCGTCGGTGCGGTCGAAGTCTTCGCGGCGGTACATGGCGCAGTAGTGTACCATGTTGGTCCAGAGCAGGGCTTCGAAGCTGTAGGGCGGCAGGTCCCAGTCGCCGGTGCGGTTGCCGAAGGTGTCGGCGAGGGTGTAGACGAGTTTGACTTCGGGATGGGCGGAGAGGTATTCGGCGCAGCGCTGGACGTAGGTGGGTTCGATGGCGTCGTCGGCGTCGAGGGCCATGACGTAGAGGCCGTTGGAGCTGCGGATGCCGTTGTTGCGTGCGGCGCTGACGCCGGCGTTGGGCTGGTGGATGTAGCGCAGGTTGGGCATGGTGTGGAGGTAGGGGGCGACGACTTGGCGCGTGTTGTCGGGCGAGCCGTCGTCGACGACGATGATTTCCAGCGAGGGGTAGGTCTGTCGCTGCATCGACTCCAGTGTGGTGCCGATATACTGTGCTTTTTTGTAGCAGGGGATGATGACGGAGACGAGGGGTTGTTCCATGGGGGGTCGGTAGGGGAATGGTAGGGGTTCTCTAGGGTAATAGTTCGGCCTTTTCCCATTATTACCCATCGATGGGTAATGGTGTTTACTTTTCAGTTGACGTCAATCCACTGGAAGCGGTCGGTCATGATGCCGGCGGGGAAAGTGCGGCCCACTTTGTGGCCGATCCAGTGGCGGGGTGCGATGACGCGGGGTGCGGGTTTATGGGAGAGGTAGGCGGCCCACCAGGCGAAGGTGCTGTTGGAGATGACGGCCACGTCGGCATGCTGGATGATTTGGAAGTCGACGATGGGGGGGTTGCTTTCGAAGTGGTAGTTGGCGGGGCCCTGGAAGTCGCGGCGCACGCTCTCGATGTCGTCGCTGACGAAGAGCACTTCGTATTGTTCGATGTTGGGAATGAGGGAGATGGCGTGGCGGTAGTAGTCGAGCGGCAGGCTTACGTCGCGGCCGCCGAGGCCTTCGAATTCCACCTCGGTGTAGTCGGTGCGGCGCAGGTGGACGGCGATGACTTTGTGGGTGGCGAAGAACTGGCTGTATTTGTCGTCAAACGCGCGTCGGTACTGCGGTTTGATTTCGAAGGCGCGGCGTATTTTGGGCAGGGCGTTGCGGAAGTAGTGGTCGCCCTGGAAGAAGCCTTCGTGGTAGCCCTGGTGGGCGTCGGGGTCGATGAGGTCGAAGCCTTCGTTGTCGCCCACCTTGTTGGGCATGAACCATTTGATCAGTTTTTGGCAGATGCGGCGGTAGGTGCGCTCGGCGCGGGGGTGGGAGTAGACGTAGCGCGTCAGGGGGTCGAGGCGGAAGTAGCCTAGTTTGAACCCGTATTCATAGCTGCTGGCCCACGGCAGGGCGATGCCGCGGCGCGCACGGGCAAAAGCGTACTGGAACATTTGGTTCCCCATTTGGCAGAAGAGGGCTACGATACGCATCGGTGGTAGAGGTCTAGGTATTGGCGTGCGATGAGGGCGATGTCGAAGCGCTCGGTGGTGTCGGAGCGGATGGCCTGGCGGTCGTATTGTCGTCCGAGGGCGGTGCGGAGGCCGTCGGCCAGCGCCTCGGCGGTGAAGTCGGCGCAGCGGACGCCGTTGTGGTCGGTGATGAGTTCGTCAATGATGCCGCAGGGAGTGGCCACCACGGGGCAGCCGCAGGCCATGGCCTCGACGGGCGTCTGTGCGAACGATTCCTCGTAGGAGGACATCACCAGAATGTCGGAGGCTGAATAGGCCATCGACAGAAATCGTGGATTGGCTATCGCGCCTGTGCCCACGGTGTGAACTTCGCTTTCAGGCAGTTGGCCTTCGCCAATGCAGAGCAGCGTGAGGTTGGGAATGTTGAGTTGCTCCAGGGCTGCCACCAGGTTGGCCAGTCCTTTGCGATGCTCGTTTATCTCGCTGGCGCAGAAGCAGACGACGCAGTTCTCTTCGGGCACGCCCAGCACCTGGCGGCAGAAGCGGCGGTCGAGCACCTGGAAGTCGTCGGGGCGGATGCCGTTGTAGATAATCTCGACGGGGAAGCGGTTGGCCAGCGAATGGTCGCGGTAGAAGCGCGCCATGGGCTGGCAGAGGGCCACCATGTGGATGTCGCTGGCGGCGGCCAGGGCGCGGGACTTTATCCTGGCGAAGGGCTCTTCGAGACATGCGAAGGGCTCTTTAAGGCGCTGGGCCTCATCGCTGTAGTGGAATCCGCCGAAGGCGATGTTCTCGTCGTGGAAGGTCCAGACGATGGGTTTCTTCACATGGGCGAAGAAGGTGGGGTAGTCCACGAAGTTTTCCACCCAGTGGAGGTGGATGACGTCGGCCTGCTGCACCAAGGGGTGCTGCGCGAGGTCGAAGTTGGAGAGCGGCATGGTGAACGCCGCGCCGTAGCGGCGGTCGAGTGTTTGCATCTGGCGCTCGTAGCGTTCCACCTCGGTGAGGCATTTGCCACGGCGTCGCAGGATGCGCTCGGCACTGCGCACCAGCGGGTTGCGCGAGGGGCGATAGAGCCCCATGTCGGGCTGGGCGGCGGTGACGTCGGGCGCCGACGAGCGCTTGAAGCGGCAGAGCACGTGGCTTTCCACGCCCTGCTGGAGCAGCGCCTCGTGGATGCGCCGCGCGGCGATGCCGGCGCCGCCGTGGTCCATGGTGGCTATGTGGAGTACTTTCATTGCGGTTGTTTCATCAGGCCCCATTTGCGCAGCACTTTCTTGATGCGGCGCTTGACTACCGTGATGAAGGGCAGCTTGGGGTGGTCGGCCCAGTAGTTGTAGAACAGACGCTGCACCTCGCGGTTGGGGCGCAGGCGGGGTTCGAGGCGCAGGGTGTCGGTGGCGGGGTCGAAGAGGGGCGCCTGGGCGTCGACGGCGCCTTCCTCGTTGTAGTGGGTGCCGCTGCCGTCCATGCCGATGTTGCGTGTGAACGAGCGGACGGGGCGGATGCAGTAGCCGTTGTGCTTGTAGATATGGTAGTCCCACACGATGTCCCAGGCGTCCACCTTGCCATCCATCTGTGCCTGCAATAGGCCGGCCATGCCCTCGCCACCGCGGTCGAAGCGGCGCACGGCACGTGGGTTGGCGATGAACTGGCGGAAGTCCTTGACTTCCCAGTCGATGTCGCGCCAGCGGTCGGTCCAGGTGGCCCAGCCCCAGGAGCAGGAGCGGTGGACGAGGTAGAGGTCGTGCTTGGCAGTATATTCGGCGGGCAGCTTGATGTCGACGTTCATGCCGCCGACGGTCCAGATGTCTTTGCGGTTTTCGTAGACGTCGAGGGCGCGGTTCATGTAGGGGAGGAACTGGGGGATGGTTTCGATGTCGTCCTCGACCACGATGACGCGTGGGTTGGAGCGGAGCACCTCGGAGATGCCGTCCACCACGTTGCGGAAGCAGCCTTTGTTCTTCTCGGCGAAGTGGAGCTCCACGCGGGCGAAGCCTTCGATATGGCTCACCATCTGGCGGGTCTCCTTGATGCGGCGGAGGGTCTCGTCGGTGGCACCGGCTTTGGGTCCATCGGCGAAGACGTGGAGGGCGCTCTCGGTGGCGCCCTCGTTGAGCTTCAGGGCCTCCAGTGTGCGACGTGTATGTTCGGGTCGGTTATAGACAAAAAGTGCTATCGGAGCATACATGGCAGGTGGTTGATTATTAGTGGATTATGGGTATCATGTTCTTCCCCTCTTCTTCCTCTCTAGCGGATGCGTTTGAGCATGCGTTTGGTCCAGTTGAAGGGACGCAAAATGTTTTTGCCGAGACGGTAGGCGAGCGAGTTGCGGTTGCCCTCCCATTCGTGCATCACTTTGACGATGATGTTGCGCAGTTCGTCGCGCCAGGCGTCGAGGTTCTTGCGCAGCCATTCGTCCTGCACCACGCTGCGCAGCTTGGCCAGGATGATGATGTTTTCCATCATGTTGGGGTACCAGGCGTTGCGGGTCCAGATGCCGGAGTTGCGGCGGAAGACGGACATGTAGCCGGTGATGCCTGCGATGCGGCCGCGGTCCATGTAGAGGTGTAGGGTGACGAGGTCCATGCTCACCACCCAGCCCACGTCGCGGCGCAGACGCTCGGCCTCGGCGTTGACGCGTATCATGAGGGTGGTGGTGTGGAGGTAGCCGCCCCAGAGCAGTTCTTTCACATAGAGGCCTTCCTTGGGGGCGGGGTTGTCGTGGGGGAGGTAGTCCTGCTTCAGCTGGTCGTACTCGCGGAACTGGTGGTAGCAGATGCTCACGTCGGGGTTCGCCTCCATGAAGTCGGCTTGCCGTTGCAGTTTCTGCGGGTCGCACCACCAGTCGTCGCCCTCGCAGAAGGTGATGTATTTGCCGCGCGCCTCGGGGATGAGGAAGGTGGCCCAGATTTCTTTCTTCTGCGAGAACTGGTTCTTTTCCTGCAGGATGGTGCGTATGCGGTCGGGGTAGCGGTCGGCGTACTCGCGGATGATGTCCTGCGAGCCGTCGGTCGAGGCGTCGTCGTGGATGATGATTTCGTAGGGGAATGAGGTCTCCTGCGCGACCAGCCCGTCGAGGCATTGCCGCAGATAAGGCGCCTGGTTGTAGACCACGCAGAGGGCGCTGACGAGGGGGGTGGTGGAGGTGGTATCCATGGGGATTTTGATGAATTTAGGCTATTGTCCAGTCGTCGATGCGTGCGGTCTGGGTGGAGAAACTGGTGCCGATTTTGAAAAGTTTGTGCTTTTATGTGGGTGGGGTATGGATGTTTATTGCTCAGGCAATCGGTGGGTGAGGCGGAGGAACGTATAGCGGATGCACTGGGAGATGTCGTAGCGCATGACCCTATGCCATTTGTGTCCGTACATCCGGCGGTAGGTGGGCAAAGAGAGAGGAATGAGAAACGGGGCAGTGAGCCGGTGTAGGTTTCTGTTGCGGGTATTGATATATTTGATACGTTCCTGGGCGTGGTTGGCTGTGAAGTGTTTCAAAATAGGTGTAACCTCCCCCGATGGCCACAACTCCCGCAGGTGGTCATAATAGTGATACCAGATAGATGGATCCTCTTTTTGAGGAAGATCGAAACCTGTTTGTTGTGTATTGTGGCGGCGATATTCGATTAAAGGCAGAGACAGCACTGCCAATTCTCCGACCTCAGCGGCTTTGAGGGCAATAGCGTAGTCGTGCAGTATATTCCCCATGCATAGGTCAAAAGGTGCGTGGTGATCCAAAAATTCTTTGCGGACTGCCATCGTGGCACCTGTGGCATGGTTGCGGTTGAGAAAACTCTCGAGGTGAAGGCCGGCATTGAACATCCGACGTTCCTGTTGATGGAATGTCATCCCGAACAACGTGCCATAGTAGTCATGGTGAATACTGTCAGAGTCAATCAGAAGGGCGTCTGTGAAAACGACGGAAGTGTCAGGCTGATTGGAAAAGAAGACAATTATGGTTTCTACTTTGTCGGTGCGCCATACGTCATCTTGGTCGGCAAAGAAAATGATGTCTCCCGTGCATAGGGAGGCCGCCTTTTTGAAATTTTCGCAAACCCCTAGACCCGGCTGGTTCTGGTAGATTCGTATAATGGTTGTGTTTTTTTGCTTAATCTGTTCGACCAGATGCAGGGTTTCGTCGTTGCTGCCATCATCGCATATCACAATCTCGTCTACAGGATGTGTCTGTTCAATAATGGACAGTAGCTGCTCTTCAATATACTGTTCACCATTGTAGGTGCATAGTGCAACCGATGTCTTCATTTTCTATGATGAGTTCGTGTATTTTCTACAACCTGTTTCAGGGAGTCGAGATTTCGGTAGCCGTAGCGTGTGGTAGGCTCAAGTATGGCACCTTCTCCCCACTCATTCCAGGCATTTATATAGACAATCTGTTCCTCGATTCCATGGTTTTTACGTGTCCATATAATATTGTCTTCCAGCCATCTTTGGAATTCTTCAGGGGTAAGCATAAAACAGAATCCTTGATTGTAGAGCTTTCGGGGAGTGTTGTCCCATCCAGGGAAGCACGTTTTGAATACAGGATACTCCCGATCATAAAGGTGCATTTTATCCCTTAAATAAGCTGACATGTCGATAATCTTAAAGTCGCTCGTTGTGCAGAGAATGGGTTTCGTGAGTTCATAGTTCTCGTTCTTAATCCCGTGAGGAGGGAATTCAACCAAGCCATGGCAGCCATAATCAATGGGATTATCGAATCGGAATGCGTTGGTGCAGAGTAAATGAAAACCATTGAAGCCATGTGCAATGGCGAGGGCGTTGAGTCGGTCAAAGAATGAGGTGAAGATTTCTTTTTCAAACATATCAACCCGGTAGACAACCAATAAGGGTTTCCCTTTAATTTGCTCATAACGGGGGTCGCGTATGAATGGCAGGATGTCTGTAAAAAACAAGTCTGCGTCGTCGACAGAGAGATGCTGCTCTACAATCAATTCGTTTTTCCCGCCATCCCACCTTTTTGACCAGTTCTCCGTAGCCCAGCAGAGGTGAAAATGAAAATCTATGTCAGAGTGTAAGAAATACTCAAGCGGTTTCTCAAGTAATTTGCGTCCAGAAAACCAGTAATAGTAAAAGCAGAAACCATATACACCATAGGATTGAGCAAGTTCGACCTGTCTCTCCATTACGCCGGGTTGCAGCAGATTATAGAAACCTAAATCGTATGGAATATTGGGTTGACAGTGCCCAACAAACTGTGGGGTGGCAGCTGCAACATTGTTCCATTCTGTAAAACCTTTCCCATGAGCCCAATCGTTCTCTGGGATGGCATGATACTGAGTGAGATAGAAGGCGTATATTTTGGGATCGCTTTCTTGGCGGACATAGGGTGTGTCGGTGAAACTAACAAAGCCGCTTTTGTCTTTTTTCAAATGGTCAATCCATTGTGCGTAATCATGAATCTTTATTGGCTTTTTCTTTGTCCTGTTTGCGTTGCGGAGTTCTTTTAATTTCCATTTGAGGTGGAAACCAAGTTTGGTGAATGTTTTTATGGCAATCCGGAGAAGATCGCCGATCAAGACAAAAACTCCCCATAGTCCCAAATGATTCCAATACTGACCTCTGTGGGATAAGATTACTCGGCCAGACCATGTTTTACGTTGGGTGAAGAAGTCGGATTTTCCCATTTGGATAGTGTATTCAACCTAAAAGTGTTTTGGTTTCTGTGTCCAGGAAAGTAGAGAAAGTATTTTTTTCCCCAGTCGATAGGCATTTGAAGACTGAATGCCTTCCAGTGTTTTTTGAACTTGCTGCAATGCTATGCGGTTGCATCGGTCGCTGTATAGTTCCAGAGACAGGTCGCGAACTTTGCTGTAAAGGGCTATTGCGGCGGGATTGTCTTGAGGAAGTTTGCGTCGCGATACGGTTTCTTGGCGAACCATGAGGTTCCAAAGCAAGGCACCATAGGACTTTTCGTTTTGAGAAATCTGGCGGGGGGTGTTCCTGTATTTGTATGTGAATTTATCCAAAACAAATATTGGAGCCACCTCTTCGAGTTTGAAATATAAATCTTGGTCTACAGCCGCAAGGAGGATGGGGGATATGCCGGGTGTTTGAGAATACATACTCCGTTTGAATGAGGCAAAATGTTCGGGCATATAGTCGCCATTCTCAAAATAGGAGAGGTCCCCGGTTTTTTGCAACAAACGCAGCTCGTCGATGATGTTTAAGTGTTCGTCGCACGTATAGAATCTAGAAAAACAGCACGAAATGTCAGGTTTCTGCAGATGTATGTCGGCGTGAGCCTCCAAGGCATCACTCAAAAGCACGTCGTCGGCATCCAAGAATCCACACAAGTCCCCATGAGCCATTTCTATGCATTTCCTTTTCGTAAACCCACAGCCTTTATTTTGTTCATTGTAAAATATGTGAATTTTCTTGTCCGTCAAGAAGGTGTCCAGTATTTCTTTAGAATTATCAACTGAGCCATCGTCGACAATAATTATCTCCCAATTGGAGTAGGTTTGAGCAAAAACACTTTCAATGGCCTCTTGCAGATACTTTCCGTTGTTGTAGTTGGCGATTAGGACAGAAAATAATGGTGGATGCGGCATGGGTGGTTGTCAGTTGGTTAAAGGTGTATGGCGTATTTGATTTTTTTCAAAGCCTGAGACAGTCTGTGTGCGATTTTGAAAGGTTTGCTTTTTCTTAGGGACTCCAGCTCTGCATATTTTCGAGACAATTCATCTTGCTGCCATTGATAGGCGCTCGTATGATTTGATGATAGAAAAATCTTGGCGATAGGGGGAATGCCGGTTGTTGTTGGCGAGATGGAGCGCAAATAGTTGATGAGGTTCCGGAGGCGGTTCTTGTCGAAGGAAATCGGTTCCACTTCGTCAACATCAATCTTGACAGTGGATATATTGTTGGAGATAGCTGTGGTGTGTAGTAACACAATAGGGTCACAAACCCCTTGCCGTATATCGGGTCGAATAGCATAACACGGAGGGAATAGTATACCGCCATTGTCAAGTGCAACAAGGGCAAAGGAAGGTATCTCTGAAATGGGATTGTAATTCCAGTTGTCAGAAGAAGTTGCTTTGCCCTGATTATTCATTCGAATAAGGCAACTGCTGGTTGAACATATTGAGTTCGGGAAAGAGATGTGTGATTGGAATAATGTTTCTATGTATAGTGCATCTTTCAATAAAGAAGGAGGCGTGAAAATTCGGATAACGTTTGGTTCTGCAGAGAGGTGTACAATGGTTTCGTCCAAGGGGGCATTTTTGCAGGGACGGATTTCGACAGGAATGCCATTTGTCAAAAATGTCTCAGTTGACAACCCATGTTGGGTCGTGTATAGGAAAATGAGTCTATCTGGGATGAGGGATTGCTGTTGTGTGAGATTGATTATATGGGATAGAGTTTCTCCTTCGGCAATGGGAATATAGAGATGAATTTCTTTTTCGACAACAATATCTTTGGTAGATAGTTTAAAAGGCATCTGTTGAAAGATGGTTCGCTTTTGGGATGTACTAAACAATAGCCTATTAGGGCAATCGTGATGAAAAATTTCTTTGTATAAACTGTTCCACTGGGGTGAGTATAAGACATTTGAAAACAACCATGGCTTCCATGGGGCAGCTAAGTGAAGAATAGCTGCTGTTCTTATGATGTCATCTTTGGTGTAGTTGCCGGACAGATCGTAGTATTCGAGTACCTCTTTTATTGGAGATTTGCAAAGACTCCCGTTTTGCACGTTGTATTTGAGAGGTAAATATAGCACCTCTTCTTTGAAGACAACATTAAGAGCATCTTGGTCCATATTGTTGTTGATGCCGTGCTTTCGATAATAAAGAAGTTTGCCTTCTAGTGTGTGTTTCCGTATGCGGTCGAGATTGAGCAGCATTACTCCAGAGTTGAAGTAAGCCGTATGGTGGGTCCTCAATACTTCAGTTTGATAGTTTTCATTATTGTATGGTTTGATATTCTTGATAACTCCCGCGTATACATTTGACAGGTTATAATTCCATAATTTAGACAAATCCTCTTGAACTATAATATCGCCATCAAGGTAAAGAATTTTGTCTATGTCTTCAAAAATAGAAGCCAGCCTAAATTTGATGAGTGCGGCAGTGCTAACGTAAAAGTCCTCGCCACGATTTAAGTCTCGTACAGAGGAATTGTCTATGGCGAAAACAGAAATTTGGCATCTCTCAAAAGATAATGATTGGAGGAGTTTCGTGCTCTTTGTGGATATGTTGTCTGCTAGAATGTGAATATGTAGATGGGTGCCAGAGGCTTGGTTTTTTTTTATTGAATAAATGGCCACAGTGGTGGGAATTACATAATTCTCATCACAAATAAAGCAAATTTGAATGATTTCCATATGGAGTGGAGTTATGTTTTATTGCGATGGGCAATACGATTCGATTCATCTAGCCAAGCTTGTTTCAAGAAGTTGGTGGTGCCTTTCAGAATGCGTCCCCTGTGAAAGGGGTATAGTAGGGAAAAAATTAGATATTTGATGGCTATTTTTTTTCGAGGTACCATGAAAAGTTGCATAAATAGGGGGAGGATGCATCTGTAGTATTGTGGGGTTGAATAGGCGAGTGGAATCCACTCAACTGATTTGTATGAATATTTGTAGAGGAGTAAGGAAGAATGCGGAGGTGTGATGTTGTGGGATATTTTGTTTAGTATTATCGCCCAATTATAGCCAGACCGTTTTTGGCTAGTGGTGGTCATGATAGAGTTTTCTGTGATGTAGTGGATGTATGTCACGTCGGGTATCACGGAAAGCTTTGTCAGGTGATTATAGACAAAAAACGACCACAGTACATCTTCGTGAATCAGCCCTTCAAGAAATGTAATGTGGTTCTTTTTCAGAAATTTACGTTTTACAAGCTTGTTCCACGCATTTACAGGGAGACTGTCTGCAATTCTGAAGGCATGAAAGCGGATGTCGTGGTTGTTGACTAGGGTAAGTGATGTTTGCCCGATATCATAAAGGTACCCCTTTTTAAAGGGATTGGGTTTTGTGTTCCCTTGGACAAGTTCTACATCAGGATTGAGTTCTGTTTCTTTTACAAGACGACTGATGCAGTTTGGTGTAATCTCATCGTCGCTGTCGAGATAGTAAATATACTCGCCGGAAGAGGCGTCGGTTCCGGTATTCCTTGCGGCGGACAATCCGCGATTCCGGTTGTGATGTAGTATCTTGAAATGTATGGGTCCTTCGTAACGTGCAATTAGGTGCTCACAGATGGCGATGCTGTCATCGGGGGTGCAATCGTCTACCAGAATACACTCCAGTGCTGGGTATGACTGTGCTATAACAGATTGTAGGCATCTTTCAATGTAGGCAGCGACGTTGTATATAGGTATAATGATGCTTACTGTAATCATGGTGCCATTTCTATATTGCTCCACTCTTTCATCCATAGTTGGTAAACACCAGAACTTTTTCCGTAGGAGTTGTCTATTAATACCACTTCCTTCCCGAGTAGCGCGGCCAAGATTGCTCCATGTAATCTTGTGGAAATTATGGTTTTATAAGGCATTAGGAATGATATACCGCTTTGCAATATCTCGTCTTTTAGAATGTGCTTCCAATAGAGGTCGCTGGTCGCTTTTCGTATACGTACACCTATATGCCTCCGTTCCAGCAAATCCATCAAGCTCTTGTATTTAGAGTATGCAGGTATAGGTACTTCCATACAAGACCAATCGCTGATATGGTCAGTTTTGGGTGCGGGCGATTTTGGAGAGAGTTCTTTGTCGTTGCGTTTAAGGAGAAGTGTTTTTTCCCCAGCAGTCATTTTAATACGATGTTTCTTGCAGAATTTTTCTGCGTTGAAAGTCAAGGCGAGGTCGGGCATTAGTCGAGCATCGACATTCGGGTAGTTATTTTTGATAATATTGAACGATTGCTCATCTCGCAGGTAAATGACAATCTCCCCTTGATGACGGTTAAACACTTTAATGTCGGATTGCATATAGGACTCGTCCTCAAACCATACACTTTGTGGAAGTTGTACTATTTTATGTGAGGGAAATTCCTTTAGAATGCGGTGCCGAAATTGTTGATGGCGAACCCATAAGTCTCCAAAGTTACCTCCGCCGGTTAGCACAATAATGGCTTCTCTGGGAACTCTACGAGGCATGAAGGTCTCTATGCTACAGGAATATCTGCATTTTGAGGGTATTTCCGCCAGCAGATCTAACGCGGCCTGCCAAAGAAGCACATCCCCCACATTACGATAGTATGCACAGTCTAGCAATACATAGTCGTGGTCAATTGTTTCGCGGAGGGAGGTTACTAGGGAGTTGCGCCATTCATTGTGAATCATATGGCAAATTAATGTGGGATTATTTTTTTTGCGTGTTTGATTATGTTTTTAAGGAACTTTTTGTCATCGAGTTTGCGGTAGCATTGATGGACGTCAATACACCATTTGTCGAGGGGAGATAGTAGTGGGTTTGTTTCAGTAAACTGAGAATAAAGGAATCTTTTCATCTCTGGTGTATACCATTGGGCATTCTCTCTGTTTCTAAGCTCACCATAGGATAGTTTTGGTAGAAGTTCTGGAATTATTCCTTGCGAGATAAAGTGAGATGAGTTGACGCAGTATTTCATTGAGCAGTGTTTTCCGATGGGCTCAAATATTATAGGTTTGTCTAGATTGTCAAATATGTTTTGTCGGATGCCTTGTCCATAGCATCCTGTCATAATACCGGAACCAAGATATACTTTGGCGGACCATAGCCCGGCATAGCAGTATTCGGTTCTTCTAATATTAAAGTGGTCAACTGTAAACTCAAATAAGGGAGAGTCCATTTTTTTCCCTATTTGCACATACTCATCGTAGCTCAAATTAGAAAGGATAGAGTATGTGCCATTATTTTCTTGTCGAGTTAATGCCACTTGTGGAGCCCCACCCACTTTTTCTATGCATATTCGTTTTATCTCGTCCCAATGAGGGATGTATTCGTCAACAAGATTTATTTGCACGAGAATGGAGCATCCGTCCTCACGAGCAGTTTGTACATTCTTAAAAAAAACATCGAGCAGATTTTTCTTTAAAAGCTCTGTATAATGAAGAGAAAATGAAATATGCAAGTGAGAGTGATAGCCCTCGGTTCTTTTTAAAAGCTCGTTGAGTTGTTTAGTGAGTGTTCCATTGGTAGTAATGTTGACAAAATGTCCTTGTTTGAGTATGTTCAGAGTAATGTCTGGCATCTCATCGGGAAGTAGGGTTTCCCCGCTCGCAGTCATGGATATAAGGCACTGGCCGCCAACTCGAGATTGATGGAAGGCTGTACCAATGGTCTCAGGTGAATATTGAAAAACTGCACGCTGCTGTGTACGTCTCCCTTGTTGAATTAGGTAGCAGTATGAGCATTGCAGGTTGCAAGTTGTATTGGGTACAAGGCACTCAAAGAATCGTCTCATAAAATGACAGAATCAAGGCCACAGAATCCTTCCCGATGTACATTGAGGGGCATACCCATTCCATCATAGTTTCCCATCATGTGAACTTGGGCGCAGTCTCTTGCTGCAAAGTAGTGGGTGTTTTTATTGTAGAGTAGAAGGTCGATGCTACAATCCCCCGCGTTTAAATACCGGGGAAGACAGATGGTTTTTTTTATTGTAAAATTACCCATTTCAAAGTGCATGAGCTGGGCTTTATATGCGGATTCTGCAAAAGCTGCCAATGGTTGCCCTTCCATGGTTTTGAATATGAGTTTGATATTTCCAGAGAAAGGCACTGATGTATGTCCTTGTATCTCCACGGAAATTTCTGTTTGGTTGGGCATTATTGTGCTTTTCGTATATTCGGACTCGTTGATGATTATTTTCGATATTTTAATGTAAGGCTCTTTTTTGTCGATATATTTGATGATGGGAATCTTTTCTTCGTTTGAGAGAATTGAGCTTCGCATATAGTATGATAGGGCTTCGTCAACGGTTCCAATGGTGGCGACGGTTCCTTTTTCCAAGACCACGCCCTGTTTGCACAAACTTTTTACTGCAGCCATGTTATGGCTGACAAATAGCACAGTTCGGCCTTCTCCTTGACTTACATCTTGCATTTTGCCAATAGCCTTCTTCTGGAATTCGGCGTCGCCGACGGCGAGGACTTCGTCCACGACCAGGATGTCGGGGTCGAGGTGGGCGGCCACGGCAAAGCCGAGGCGGACGCGCATACCGCTCGAGTATCGCTTGACGGGAGTGTCAATATAGCGCTCGCAGCCGCTGAAGTCAATAATCTCGTCCAGTTTGCGGGCAATCTCCTCTTTGGTCATGCCGAGGATGGCACCGTTGAGGTAGATGTTTTCGCGGCCGGTCATCTCGGGGTGGAAGCCGGTGCCCACTTCAAGCAGCGAGGCGATGCGCCCCTTGGCGCGGATATCGCCGGTAGTGGGGCTGGTGATGCGCGAGAGGAGTTTCAGCAGCGTGCTCTTGCCAGCGCCGTTCTTGCCGATGATGCCCACGACGTCGCCCTGCTCCACCTTGAAGTCAATGTCGCGCAGTGCCCAGACGAAGTTGCTTTCGCCCTTGGTGCCGCGGTCGTTGGTCTCGCCGATGGTCAGGTAGGGGTCTTCTTTCTTTTGCACGCTGGTAATCCACCAGCGCTTGACATCTTCGCGAAAGGTGCCGGTGGAGACCAGGCCGAGGCGGTAGAGTTTGCTTACGTGATTGAATTCTATTGCTGTTGCCATTCTTTATGGTTTAGAAAGTCGTTGTATGCGAGGCGGATGCCTTCTTTCAGTTCGGTTCGGTAGGTCCAGCCGAGGGCGGCGGCCTTGCTCACATCGAGCAGTTTGCGCGGGGTGCCGTTGGGGCGGGTGGAGTCCCAGCGGATTTCGCCGCGGTAGCCCACGATGTCGGCCACGGTTTCGGCCAGTGTTTTGATGCTGATTTCCTTGCCGGTGCCGGCATTCACGGTCTCGTTGCCCGAATAGCGCTCCATAAGGAACACGCACAATTCTGCAAGGTCGTCGACATAGAGGAACTCACGCAGTGCGCTGCCGTCGCCCCAGCAGGTGACCTCCGCTAGCCCCTGCAGCTTGGCCTCGTGGAAACGGCGTATCATGGCGGGCAGCACGTGGCTGTGCTCGGGGTGGTAGTTGTCGTTTGGGCCGTAGAGGTTGGTGGGCATGACGGATATGTAGTCGGTGCCGTACTGCCGGTTGAGGTATTCGCAGTATTTCAGGCCGCTGATTTTGGCCAGGGCGTAGGCCTCGTTAGTGGGTTCGAGGGCGGAGGTGAGCAGGCAGTCTTCGCGCATAGGCTGCGGTGCCAGTCGGGGATAGATGCAGCTGGAGCCGAGGAAGAGCAGTTTCTTCACTCCGTTCTGCCAGGCGGCGTGTATGACGTTCATTTCGAGCGTCATGTTGAGGTACATGAAGTCGGCCAGTGCCGCGCTGTTGGCGCCGATGCCGCCCACTTTGGCGGCGGCGAGGAAGACGTATTCGGGCTTCTCGTCGGCAAAAAAACGTTCCACGTCGGCCTGCCGTGTGAGGTCGAGCTCGGTGTGCGTGCGGGTGACGAGGTTGGTGAACCCGTTGCTTTGCAGCTGGCGCACGATGGCCGAACCCACCATGCCGCGGTGTCCGGCAACGTATATTTTGGAGTCTTTCTGCATGGCGGTGGTTATTTCACGATGCCTTTTTCGAGGTATTCTTCGAGGTTGACTTTCACGCGGTGGGCTGCGTCGTCGGCGGCCACCTTGCGCATATCGTGGTCCACCATGAGGCGTACCAGTTCCGTGAAGGGCGTTTTGGCGGGGTTCCAGCCGAGTTTGGCTTTGGCTTTGGCAGGGTCGCCGAGGAGGTTGACCACGTCGGTGGGGCGGTAGAAGTCGGGGCTCACCTCGACCAGCACGTGACCGGTGGCCGTGTCGATGCCTTTCTCGTCGACGCCTTCGCCCTCGAAGCGCAGTTCGATGCCTGCTTCGCGGAAGGCCAGCTGGCAGAATTCGCGCACCGAGTGCTGTTCGCCAGTAGCCACCACGAAGTCGTCGGGCTCGGGTTGCTGCAGCATGAGCCACATGCATTCCACATAGTCGCGCGCATAGCCCCAATCGCGCAGCGAGTCGAGGTTGCCCAGCAACAGCTTCTGCTGTTTTCCTTGCTTGATGCGTGCGGCGGCGAGGGTGATCTTGCGGGTGACGAAGTTTTCGCCACGGCGCTCGCTCTCGTGGTTGAAGAGGATGCCGTTGCAGCAGAACATATTGTAGGCCTCGCGGTACTCCTTGATAATCCAGTAGCTGTAGAGCTTGGCCACAGCATAGGGGCTGTAGGGGTGGAAGGGGGTCTCTTCGTTCTGCGGCACGGCTTCGACGCGGCCATAGAGTTCGGAGGTGCTGGCGTGGTAGATGCGGCAGGTTTGGGCCAGGCCGCAGAGGCGCACGGCCTCCAGGATGCGGAGGGTGCCGGTGGCGTCGACGTTGGCTGTGTATTCCGGCACATCGAAACTCACCTGCACGTGACTTTGCGCCGCGAGGTTGTATATTTCGTCGGGCTGCACAGAGGCAATCACTTGCTGGATGCCCATCGAGTCGGCGAGGTCGCCATAGTGGAGATGAAAGCGTTCGTGTCCTTCGAGGTGTGCGATTCGCTCGCGGTAGTCGACGGAGCTGCGGCGGATGATGCCGTGGACATCGTAGCCTTTCTCCAAAAGGAATTCGGCCAGGTAACTGCCGTCCTGTCCGGTGATGCCGGTGATGAGTGCTTTTTTCATTCTGTGGAGATTACATTTTGTGCAGTATGCTGCGGGGTTTGGCGGCGTGGGCCGTGAGGCTGGCCGTGAAGAGGCGCCATGCGGGATCGTGGCTGTAGGCCAGGCGGTGCTTCCAACGGTTGGCGCGGTAGCGGCGCAGTTTCCACAGCAGACGGCCGAGGTTTTCTTCTTTATGCTCTTCGAGCGAACCGTAGACGGTGTCGTGCTCCACGCGCTCAATGAGGGCCGCGTCGGTGCTGTGGGGCAGTGGGTTTCCGTTGCCGAAGCGGTGCGCTACTATCGCGTTGAGCACACCTACAAACCTTTCCATCCCGGAGTCTTTGGCCGCTTTTGCAACGATGTCCCAGTCGGCATCGCTGCGGTGGGCGGAGGAGAGGAGGTGCCAGTCGACGAGGTCGCGCAGTGTGATACGGCTGGCTGCGAAGTGCCCCGCCGCGTGGCGGAGGAGGAAGAGGAGTTCGAAAGTGGCCGGTGTGCGGTGGTTGGTGACCAGTTGTTTGAGCAATTCTTCCAGTCGGCGGTTGGAGGGTGGCGTGTGGATATTCAGGAAGTCGTAGTGGCTCTCGATGGTGACGCCGCGGTAGTTGTATTTTGTGTGGTGGTGGGCGTCGTCGCTCAATTGGACGCCCAGGTGTCTGACTGCCACCCCGTCGGCCTCGGCGTGGCGGTCGTAGAAATAGAGGTCGAGGTCGCTGAATTCGCGTAGTTCGGGCAGGGGGTAGCGTTGCGCCAGGCGAGTGCCTTTGAGAGTGAGGGTCTCGATGCCGTGCCGCTGCATCAGTTGCTCAATCTCCTGCTGCACGCCGAGTTGGTGGCGGTACCAGGCGGTGGCTTTTTCGCGCTCCGAGAGCCAGGGGATGAGCACACTACGCGGCGGCTTCTGCTCTTGGGGCAGGTGGCTGAAGGCCTCGCTGGCGAGGGCGGCCACGTGGTTCTGTTGCAGCAGTTGGAAGAGGCGTTGCCAGTCGGTGCCTGCGTGAGCATCCGTGGGTTCACCCGTCAATGCACTGCGCAATAACCCAAACAATACCGCTACTTCTCCTGTCATATCCCCCTTTACCTCCTCACTCCTTTACCTCCTTACTCCTTACCTCCTTACCTCCTCAAAATCAAACCGTATCCATGAAGTTGCGCTGCTTCTGGTTGAAGACGATGACGCCGAAGAGCAGCAGCACAACCATTACGATGAAACTGTATCCCAGCCAGTTCCAGCTGAATTCGCCTGCTCCGAGGAATCCGTATTTGAAGCCCTCGAAGATGCTGGTCACGGGATTGATTTGCATGATGAATTTCAGCGTTGGGTTGGTGACGGTGCTCAAGGGGTAGATGATAGGCGTGGCATACATCCAGAGGCTGGTGACGTAGTTGAGCAGCAACGAGATGTCGCGGTATTTGGTGCTGAAGCTCGAGAAGATGATGCCGAAGCCGAGTCCCAGACCGGCCAGCATCACCACGTAAAGGGGGAAGAGGAGGGCATAGGCGTTGATGTTCAGATACTCGTAGCCAGGCAGTTGCCAGTAGATGTAGACGCCATAGACGATAAAGAACAGCGCCAGCTGGATGCCGAAATTCAAGAGGCCTGTCACCAGGCCCGAAATCGGCACGATGAGGCGCGGAAAATAGACTTTTCCGAAGAGGTTGGCGTTGCCGGCAAATGTGCCGCGTGCCTTTCCGAGACAGCCGCTGAAGTAGCCCCACAGGCTGACGCCGGCCAGGTAGAACAGCGGTTGAGGCAGGCCGTCGGTGGGGATTTTGGCGATGTTGCCGAAGACAACAGTGTAGAGCAACACCGTCATCGTGGGCTGTATGATGAACCACAGCGGACCGAGCACGGTCTGCTTGAACATGGTTGTAATGTCGCGCCGGATAAACAGACTGCAGAGGTCGCGGTAGTCCCACAACTCCTTCATGTTCAGCGACCAAATGCTCTCTTTCGGTCGTATGATGGTGGTCCATTCTCCGTTGTCGTTTTTTGCCATAGTGTTGTGTTAGCTTGATTTTTTATGGTGAAAGATAATGTTTCCTACGATACCCCAAAAGTATCGCCAGTCGGTGCGCCGCGGGGCTTTGAGGTAGGCTTCCAGGTAGCGGCGCTCGCTCTCCTGCACCTCCTCGATGGTTTCGGGCGACTTCCGGTCGTAGTAGAACGGCGGCAGCAGCCCGGGTTTGGTCCTGGTGCGAAGTTCCTGCATCTCAGGCGTGTAGAGGCTGAAATAGTGGCGGCTCAACGGACGCACACCCACCAGCTTCATGTCCCCCTGCAGCATGTTCCACACCATCGGCAGCTCGTCGAGCCACACCTTGCGCAGGAACGTCCCCCAGAAGTTCACGCGGTAGTCGTCCTTGAACTTGCCGCCCTTCTCCAGGTGCTGATACTCATAGACATACGACTGGATATACTCCGAGTAGGTGTACATGGTGCGGAACTTGTGCACCTGTATCTCCTTGCCGTTCAGCCCGATGCGGCGCAGGTGGATGATGGGCGACCCCGTGGGCGGCGTGTCGTTCACCGGTGCCTTCACCTTGCGCGCCACCACGAAGAATTCGCCGTGGCGGAACTGCTCGTCAATCACCTCGAAGCCAGCCCTGTAGAGGCGCCCCAGCACCTCCACGCGCGGGAAGGTGCGGTTCTTGCCGTGGGTCAGTGTGTAGTAGAGCTTGTTGGTCAGCTTCAATTTCGGGCAGACGCGGTGCCACAGGTAGTGCGCGCCTACCACCAGGGTGCGGATGCCCCAGGGGTACTTCTGCTCGAGCATCATCCGCTTGAGCGACGCCGTCATCGAGTGGCAGCAGATGTAGGCGCCCTGCTCCAGGTGCCCGTTGGCGGTGTAGAGGAACTGGTTGAGGTTCTCTATCGTGTGCAGCGGACGCGTGATATACAGCAACTTGGGTCGCCGATCGCCAATGCGGTAGCTCAAGGCCTCGGGCGTGATGGTGGTCAGCGGGATGACCACCGTCGAGGGGTAGTTCGACTGATTGATATTCAGCCATTTGAGCAACTCCTTCTGCGTCAGGTCGGCCGTCTCCTTGAGCAGGCGCTTCACCTCCCCGTCCTCGATGTCCTCAATCGAAAGCTTGGCACCGTTGTCGGCACCGTTTTCGGTGTAGACCTCGTTGGGGTCCAGTTCGTACTGTAGATGAAATAGCGGGGTTTTCACTCCTCAGTCTATTTTCCTCAGGAAGTCGGGGTGGATATAGGCTGTGGCCACAGCCACCACGCCCGGTATCGTCACCACCAGCCGGCGGTCGCGCTTGATGCGCTTGATGTGTCCTTCGGCCCCTTTGAACGGCCCCTGGGTCACCACCACACGGTCCCCCATGTGGTACTCCGGGCGGTCGTCGCCCAGCAGGGTAAGTCCTTGTCGTCCAGCCGTCACCACAAATCGGAACACCTCCATCTCCCTGTCGCCGATGCGCGCCGGCTTGCGGCTGCCCGGCATCCGGTAGACCATCGCGCTCTCGTGGTGCCGCGCCGCCAGGTCGACCACCTCCGGCTCGGTGCATCGCACGAATATCAGCGACGCTATCACCTCGCCCGGCCTGAAACTCTCCCACCGCCTCTCCTCGAGGTCGGCCAGCAGCGCAGCCCAACGGTTGAAAAACACCCTCATGGCATACCACCCTGCGGCAGTGCAGGGCATCGCTGCGGGCGATGCGGAGAGTCCGTGTGTCGGGTCGTTGTGTTCCATTCTGTTTTTTTCGTTCAGGTCAAAATCCTCTCCTCCCCGTATCTGCGGTCGGAGTTTCGGCAGGTTTTTTCGGTCGTTCGGTTCCGATTTGCGGACGCTCCTGTCCAGGAGCGGAGCCGTAACCCTATCATTCTCAATGCAAAAGATAAATTCTCCGCTTGAGAACTATTCTGCAAATATACAACCTTTTTCTTTATATATAAAAAAAAGTGTAGATTTTTTTTTGTACCGTGGTAACATTTATCACACCCTGCTCTTCCCTCTCTATGTACTTTTGCATCATCAGAACAAATCACCAAAATACACACAATACTATGGCAAACAAAACTTTAGATCTTTCCAAGTCGGTCTACGACCTGGTTCAGCAGTATCCCGAGGTGGCCGACATTATGGCCTCGCTGGGCTTCTCCGAAATCACCAAAAAGGCCATGCTTCACTCCGTGGGCCGGATGATGACCATCCCCAAAGGCTCCGAAGTCAAGGGCATCCCGATGGAGAAAATCGTTTCCGCTTTCCGCGAGCGCGGATTCGAGCCGGTGGGTCTGGCCTCCGAGCCTTCCGCCCACACTGCCTCTGCAACACCCGCCAGTCGCACCGAACAACTCAAGTCCTACCTCCGGCGCCTAGGCGAGGGCGAAGAGCTCGAAAGCGTGCGTGCCGACTTCGTGGCCCACTTCTCCGAGGTCGACGCCTCCGAAATCATGGAGGCCGAGCAGTCGCTTCTGCGCGACGGTACCCCGCTCGAGGAGGTGCAGCGCCTCTGCGATGTCCATTCCGCCCTCTTCCACGGCAGCACCTGTGGCGAAAGCGGCCAGGCTCCCGAGGGGGGCAACAAGTTCGTCGCCGCCATGTTCGCCGGCATCGAGGGGCATCCGCTCTATACCTTCAGCCGTGAAAATGAGGCCATTGCGCCCCTCATCGCCTCCGCCCGCAAGGCCCTCGCCGACGGACAGGATGCGTACGACGATTTCGTCCGCCTGCGCGACATCAGCATCCACTACGCCAAAAAGGGCGACCTCCTCTACCCGTTGCTCAAGGTGAAATACAATGTCATCGGCCCCTCAGAGGTGATGTGGACCGTCGACGATGAAATCCGCGACGTGATGGGAAAGCTGGAAAAAGAACCCCTCCGCGACGCCCACTGGCGACTCCGCGCCGACGCCGTCCTGCAACGCGCCGAGGAGATGATCTACAAAGAGCAAAACATTCTCTTCCCCATCTGCGCCGAACATTTCACCGAGGCCGAATGGCAGGGCATCTACCGCGACAGCAAGGACTATGCTCCCTGCCTCGGCGTGGAGAATCTCCGGTGGAACTTCGTGCCCACCACCGACCCCATCGCCGCCACCGCCACTGCCCCGCAGGACGAAATCCGCATGCCTGGCGGACACCTCTCCCTCCCGCAACTCACCGCCATGCTCAACACCATACCGTTGGAAATTAGCTTTGTGGATGATCAAAACATCAATCGCTTCTTCAACGAGGGCCCCAAGGTATTCAAACGCCCGGCAATGGCCATCGATCGCGAGGTGTTCTCGTGCCATCCGCCAAAAATCGAGCCTATGGTGCGCAGCATCATCGAAAGCTTCCGCTCCGGGAAAGCCAACGTGGTGCCCGTATGGATGGAGAAAGGCGGCCGCTCGATGCTGGTGCAATACATGGCCGTGCGCGACGCCGACGGACAATATCTCGGCACCATGGAGATTGTGCAAGACATGGAATTCGCCCGCGAACACTTCCAGGGCAAATAGCCCTGGCGCCTGTCCTGCCACCTCGCCTCCAGCGGGGTGGCTTTTTTCGTTCCCCTAGAGAGGAAGAAGAGGGGAAGAAGATGATACCTTCAATGCGCTGATAACTACCGGGTTGCGATCGTGCCATTTTGCCCCCAAAATCCACTTTTTTCACATAAAATCGGGCCGGAAGTCATGCGACTTCCGGCCCGTAAGGCGAAGGGGTGTAATATGTTGATTTAGAGGCCCAACACGTCGGCACCCTGCTTGTACACGATGTCGCGCGGGATGTTGGCGTCGCGGATCGCGTCGAGGTCCTTCTGAAGGTCGGCGCTGATCTTGCCGTTCTTCTCGCTGTAGGCCTTGGCGGCGGCCATGTCGCCCTCGCCTTCCATGGCGATGATGATGGCGGCCCACTCGCGGGCGGCCTGGCGGGCCTTCTCCACGTCGATCACATACTTGCCCTCGGCGTTGCGGCTGAAGGCGCCGTGCTCGAGGAAGTAGTTGTAGCACATGATGTTGGCGCGGCCGTGGGCCTCGGTGGCACCGAAGCGCACCGAGCGCAACAGGCCGGCGATGAAAGTGATATAGTTTTGGGCGATGGTGGTGTTGGTGATCTCGCCGCGCTCGATGAGCTGTTCGGTCAGGAACAGGCCGCACACATCGGCCTTGGCCTCCTCCCAGGCGCTGTATTCGGCGCCGAGGGCCTGGCGGCAGGGAATGCCGGTGGTGACGGTGTTCTTGATGCCCAGTCCGTGGGCCACCTCATGGTAGCAGGTATTGCCAAAGAAGGCGTTGAACGTGACGCTGTCCACCTGCTCGGGGCAGAGAATCTGCTTCGCGATGGGCACCATGATGTTGTCGTACTTGGCGCGCATGGCGTTCTTCAGCTGCAGGCGGCGGCTGCCTTTGGCCAGCTGCACGCGCTCGTCGTTGGGCAGGTTGATGGCGATGGTCTTCGATCCTGCGTTGCAGTCGCCGGCATAGTAGACCACGTCGTAGACGTTGATGTCGCAGTCCGTGCCCGGCACCTCTTTCTTATATTTGGGGTCGCAGGGCAGCAGTTTCTGCATCTCGGGCAGCATGGCGGCAAACTTGCTCAGGTCGTTGCTCCACTGCTCGTCCTTCACCAGCACGAAGGCCTCGTGCGAGCACTTCAGGCCGTGCAGCGCGTCGTCGTAGTTCTCGATGGGACCCACCACGAAGTCCAGCTTGCTGTCCTTCATGTCCATCCACACCATGTCGCTCTCGAAGTAGTCGTCGGTCTTGAAAGCCTGGCGGCGGGCCTCGAGGTACTTCTTCAGGCCGGCGTTGTCGGCCAGAGCGATGGCTTTCTCCATCAGGGCGTCCACCTTGGCCAGCTCCTCTTTGTAGGCCTCATGGTAGGGCAGCACGTAGAGCTTGCCCTCGGCATCGCGGCGGATGACGCTGTACTGGCTCTCCTTCAGCGGGTCTTCCAGCGCTTCATACTCCTCGGCCGTCATGTCGGCAGGGTAGAAGTTGCAGCCCGCGGGGCGCTCGCCGTAGCCGGGCAGGAAGGGCTTCTCGCTGTCCAGTCGGTCCCAGGCGCCGTATTGAATGTTCGCGAAGGCGCGCATGGCGGGGTCGGTCAGCGTGTCCAGCGAGGCGCGGTTCTCCTTGCCGAAGTACTGGTCCCAGTAGATTTCGTCCATCACCTTGCCAATCTCGATGAAGATCTTTACCAGCTCTTTCTCGTTGGCGCTGAGGGTGTTGATGAGGTCCGACTTCAGCTCGAACACGGCGTACTCATCCACTTTCTGTTGAATTTCCGATTTCTCGGCGGTTGCATTCTTGGTTTTGCAACCCACGGTGGCTAACATTGTTAGTGCCATTCCAAAAATAATTAACTTTTTCATTATTAATGAGTTTTGATGTTTTTATGTCCTGTTTTCATTTTGCAAAGTTACATTTTTTTTGTCATATCAAAAAATAGTTGTACTTTTGCACCCGATTTTGACACAAAATCACCCCCACGGAAAGGTGCTCGAGTGGTTGAAGAGGCCCGCCTGGAAAGCGAGTAAGCGTTAACAGCGCTTCAGGGGTTCGAATCCCCTCCTTTCCGCCAGA
>Ga0256406_1000476_pt1 | contig 73201 bp, 79 predicted proteins | sample RumenRJG_03DNA_FD_185986 | JGI IMG/M metagenome (GOLD analysis project Ga0256406, IMG submission 185986) | Bovine rumen microbial communities from Lethbridge, Alberta, Canada - RJG_03 | ecosystem: Host-associated > Mammals > Digestive system > Stomach > Rumen | place: Canada: Alberta | collected... | reverse complement strand
GCTTTGTGGAGAACGCCTACTTTATCAAGACGCGCGAGGAGGGTTATGCCGACAAGAGCATCCGCGAGATAGTGAAGGAGATGTTCTCGTATGTCGACTCGATGACGATGAGCGCGAAGAAGGACGGCCTGGTGAACATGGGCGGCTTCATCGCCACCAACAAGGAAGACTGGTACGAGGGCGCGAAGCTGTTCTGCATCCCGTTCGAGGGCTTCCTGACTTACGGCGGCATGAACGGCCGCGACATGGACGCCCTCGCCGTCGGCCTGCAGGAGAACTGCGAGTTCGACATGGTGGAGACCCGCATCAAGCAGGTGCAGTACCTGGCCGACAAGCTGGACGAGTACGGCATCCCCTACCAGCGCCCCGCCGGCGGCCACGCCATCTTCGTCGACGCCGACAAGATACTGACCGAGATACCGAAGGAGGAGTTCCCCGCCCAGACGCTCACCTGCGAGCTCTACCTCGAGGCCGGCATCCGCGCCTGCGAAATCGGCTACGTGCTGGCCGACCGCGACCCCGTTACGCGTGAGAACCGCTTCGGCGGCCTCGACTTCGTGCGCCTCTGCATCCCGCGCCGCGTCTACACCAACAACCACATGGACGTCATCGCCGCCGCCCTCAAGAACGTCTACGACCGCCGCCACCAGATTACCCGCGGTCTGGAGATCACCTGGGAAGCCGAGCTGATGCGCCACTTCACCTGCCAGTTCCGCCGTTTGGGCTAAGGCCTGTGCGACAATACACAAAAGGCTGCGGGCCGCCGGATGGCGGCCCGCAGCCTTTTTGCTCGCATCCTTAGGACGGGCTAGGCGTTCTTGTATTTCTCTATCTGCACCTTGAGGGTGTCGACGCAGTCGGCGACGGCCTGCTCGAAGGTGTCGGCCTGTTTGGTCACGAAGAGGTCTTTGCCGGGCACGGAGAGGCGGATGTCGGCAATCTTGTTGTTGTCGCTCTCGGGTTTGTCGACTTTGAGGTTGACTTCGCAGGCAACGGCGTTGTCGATCATGCGGTCGAGTTTGGACACTTTGTCGTGCACAAACTTTTCGAGTTTTTCGTCGGCTTTGAATTTGACCGAGTTGATGGTGGTGTTCATAATATCCTCCTTTTTTTGTTTATGGGTTATTATTGTCTTTTGTTGCGCGGATGGGCGTGGCGGTAGACCTCTTTGAGGTGCTCGCGGGTGACGTGTGTGTAGACCTCGGTGGTGGCGAGGTCGGCGTGGCCGAGGAGCTCTTTGATGGCCTGTATGTTGCCGCCTTCGTTGAGGATGTGGGTGGCGAAGCTGTGGCGGAAGACGTGTGGGCTGATGCGGTCGGCGTTGGAGAGGGCGGGCATGTATTTTTTCACCACGCGGTAGACCTCCTGGGGTGTGATGGGTTTGCCCTTGCCGTTGACGAACAGCCACTGGCTGTCACCCGTTTCCTGATGCTTTAACGCGAGATAGTCGGAAATATTGCGTGCCAGCTCGGGTTCGATGGGTATGACGCGCTCTTTATTCCTCTTGCCCAGCACCTTAAGGGTGAGCGCAGAAAGGTCGGCGGAGGCTTCGGTGAGGCCGGCGAGTTCGGAGCGTCGGATGCCGGTCTCGTAGAGCAGGCGGAGCATCAGGGCGTCGCGGCGGCCGAGGAAGTCGGTGGGGAAGATGCCCTCGTCGTAGAGGTGCTCGAGCTCGCCCTCCTTGAAAAAAACCGGCAGCCGCTTGGGCTGTCGCGGGGCGCTGACCTTGGCCATGACGTCGGCCTCGATGAGGCCGCGCCGGCGGAGGAAGCGGAAGAAGGAGCTGAGGGAGGAGAGGCGGCGCTTGACGGTGCCGGCGGCCTCGCCGCGGTCGAGGTGGTGCATCTGCCACTGGCGCACTTCGCGCGAGGTGATTTCGTCGAGCGACCCGATTTCGAGCGGCTGGAGGTAGGCGGCAAAGTCGCGCAAGTCGGACAAATAATTGTCAACCGTGCCCGCTGCCATGCGCCGCTCGTGGGCGATATAGTCGTGGAAAAGTGCTATGGACTGATCGATGCTCATCGGGTGCAAAAATACGAAAAAAAACCTTTGGTTAAAAAAATTTAACAAATTTATTTTAATTTTTTCGTAATTTTGCAGCCCGAAAAATAGAACTATCCACGGTATGAAAGAGATACACAACTTCACCATCCTGCAGCGGCGTCAGCTGGGCAGCCAATACTTCGCGCTGACGCTGCAACACGCTGGCAACATGCAACCTGTGCTGCCCGGCCAGTTTGTGGAGGTGCAGGTGGACGGCGTGCGCGAGGTGATGCTGCGGCGCCCCATTTCCATCCACGACGCCGACCCCGAGCGCGGCACCCTGACCCTGCTGGTCCAGACCGTAGGCCGCGGCACCCGTCGCCTGGCCGAACTGCGCGAGGGCGACCGCCTCAATCTGGTCTACCCGCTGGGCCACGGCTTCACGACCGACATCGCACCCGGAAGCCGCGTGCTGATGGTGGGGGGCGGAGCCGGCATCGCGCCGCTGCTGATGCTGTATAAAGTGCTGAAAGCAAAAGGAGTGGCATGCACCGTGCTGCTCGGTGGACGGACGGCAGAGCTCATCCCTGTGCGCGACGAGTTCGAGCCTTACGCCACCGTGGGCATCGCCACCGACGACGGCTCGCTGGGCCACCACGGGCTGGTGACCACGCATCCCGCCTTTGCCGAACCCTACGACATGATCTACACCTGCGGCCCGACGCCGATGATGAAGGCCGTGGCCCGCGCGGCGGCCGAGCGCGGCGTGTGCTGCGAGGTGAGCCTGGAAAACATGATGGCCTGCGGCGTAGGCGCCTGCCTCTGCTGCGTCACCGACACCGACCAAGGCCACCGCTGCGTCTGCAAGGAAGGACCCGTGTTTGATATATCCACAATGAAAAAATGGTACCAATGCTAAACGTCAACCTACACAACCTCAAGCTGAAAAACCCGGTGATGACCGCCAGCGGCACCTTCGGCTACGGCGAGGAGTTCGCCGACTTTATCGACCTCAATCGGCTGGGAGGCTTCGTGGTGAAAGGCACCACCGGCACCCACCGCGAGGGCAACCCCTACCCCCGCATGGTGGAAACCCCCTCGGGCATGCTCAACAGCGTGGGCCTACAGAACGGCGGCGTGGAGAAGTTCTGCACCGAAGTATATCATAGAATCAAGCACTTAGACACCAACATCATCGTCAATGTCAGCGGCTCTTCCATCGAGGAATACTGCACTGTGGCCGAGCAGGTGGATGCGCTGGACAAAATACCCGCCATCGAGCTGAATATCAGCTGCCCCAACGTCAAACACGGCGGCATGGGCTTCGGCACCCAACCCGGCATGGCGGCCGAGGTGGTGGCAGCGGTGCGCAAGGTGTACCATAAAACACTGATAGTGAAGCTATCGCCCAACGTGACCGATATCGCGGAGATAGCTAAAGCCGTCGAGGGCGCTGGAGCCGACAGCGTGAGCCTGATCAACACCCTGTTGGGCATGGCCATCGACATCGAGCGGCGCCGCCCCTGCATGGCCAACGTCACGGGCGGCCTGAGCGGACCTGCAGTGAAACCCGTGGCAGTCAGGATGGTATGGCAGGTGGCCAAGGCGGTGAAGATACCCGTCGTGGGCCTGGGCGGCATCTGCACGGCCGAGGACGCCATCGAGTTCCTCATGGCCGGCGCCACGGCCATCGAGGTCGGCACTGCCAACTTCATCGACCCCGCCGCCACCATCAAGATTATCGACGGCATGGAGACATGGTGCAAGAACCATGGAATCAACGATATAAACGAAATCATAGGCATTATATGACCCTCATCGCCGACAGCGGAAGCACGAAGACCACCTGGATGGAGTTAGCGTCTGGTAACATGATAGTTACCGAGGGGCTGAACCCCCATTTCACCACTGAGGAGCAGTTCGCCGCCGCCTGCGCCATGGTGAGAAGCCATTTTTCAATTCTCAATTCTCAATTCTCGATTTACTTCTACGGCTCAGGCTGCGGCAACGACAAGCAACGCGCAAAAGTGCAGCAATGGTTGGCTAAATATCTTGGAACAAGCGATATACATGTCGAGACCGACCTGCTGGGCGCCTGCCGCGCCACCTGTGGGAGCAACGCGGGGCTGGTGGGGATACTGGGTACCGGCAGCCATGCCTGCTACTATAACGGACAGGAAATCAGCATGCAAGCCGTCAGCTTGGGCTATGTGCTGGGCGACCACGGCTCGGCCAACCACGTGGGGCGCATGCTCCTGCAGGACTACCTGACGGACAAGATGCCGGACAACGTAAGCACCATGTTCCATGACACTTACGGCGGAATCGACGAGGAATGGATGGAGGCCGTATACCACCGCCCGAACCCAAACCGCTACCTGGCCTCGCTGGCCCCTTTCGCGGCGCGGCACATGGACGAGCCCTACTGCAACGGATGCCTCTGCGGCGCGCTGGACGACTGGTACTGCTACCAGCTGGCCGACCTCGCGCTGACGGCCGAGCGGCGGGTGCTGCACGTGGTGGGCAGCTTCGGCGCCGCCATCCGCCCCCTGCTGGCCGGCTTCTGCCGCGACAACGGCCTCACCCTCGGAACCGTCACCGCCGACCCCATCGAAGGGCTCCGCCGCTACCACGAGATGGTAGGGGTTCTCTAGGGGAATAGGAGGGCACTGGAAGTTTATGGAAGGGTATGGTACCATAAGCCTCCAAATCCTAAAATTAACATTTTTTAACAGGCGGAGGGAAATAATAATCCACTTTGGACGTTTTACATACCCAATACACACACAATTACTATAGAGAAACAAACATGGAATTATCAAACATCCTGGTAGTGGCCGGCAAGCCGGACCTGAGTGAACTGGTGTCGCAGACCAAAGGCGGCGCAATAGTGAAAAACCTGGTGACGGGTCAGAAATACCCCGTCTTCAAGAACGACCGCATCAGCTCGCTGGGCGAGATACGCCTTTTCACCGAGAGCGACGAGAAGCCTCTGGAGGAGGTGTTCGGCGCGATACGCGACCACCTGAAGCACGAGGCGACCGCCTTCGACCCGAAGAAGGCGGAGAGCAAGGAGATGTTCGAGTTGCTGGCGGCGGTGCTGCCGGACTACGATCGCGATCGCGTGCACGCGTCGGACGTTAAGAAGCTGTTCGCATGGTACAACATCCTGCTGGCCGCCGGCAAGCTGGAAGACGAGCCCGAAGGCGATGCCGAAGCTGAGAAGAAGGAAGAAAATACAAACCAATAAAAACCCCACAGAATTATGAAGAAAACACTGTTGGCGCTTGGCGCCACCCTCGTGCTTGGCCTCGCAGCCTGCGACCCGGACGACAGCAAGACCGCAGCCCCCGGCGGCGGAGCAAGCAGCGGAGAGTACACCCCCACGATGAAAATCGCCTCCATCAGCGACGACGACATCGACCGCTGGAACTGGGCTTCCGACAAGGTGACCAGCATCGACCATTATGAAGGCGCAACGCTGCGAAACACGACCACTTTCACCTACGACGGCAACCAGCTGACCAAAATCGACCTTCCAGGCAGCGAATCTATTGAGTTCGCCTACAGTGGCGGCAAAATCTCGCACGTAACGATGGCCCACCACGACCTGCCGATGCCCATGTCGATGGCCGTCAGCTACAATGGCGACGCCATGAGCGGCCTCTCGATGCCCATCAGCGAAGCGATGGTGCAGCAGTTGATAGGCGAGATACTGGGTGAGGTACTGAACGGCGGCGGCATGGACTTCAAAGGCGGCAAGGCCACCGGTGGCTCCGTGCAGGTCGACCTCACCTGGAACGGCAACAACGTCAGCCGCAAGGTCAACACAATGAGCCTCACCTACGACCTCCCCGTGGAGCAGCTGCTGAACCTGGCCAGCGCCATGATGGGCAGCGAGATCGCTCAATACGCCGAACTCATCCGCAACGGATTGGCTATGATGGGCATGACCGCTGTGCCGCTGAACCTGACTATCGCTGATACCATCGACTTCACCCACGATCAGAACAACAACCCGATGCACGGCTTCCTGGGCGGATTTGAAGACCCCGAGTCGCTGCCCGGGCTGCTGTCGAGGAACAACATTGTCAGCACGCACCAGTACGGCTCCACCAGCTACCGCCTCGAGCTGGGCGCCCTGGCCTCGATGCTGCCCGAGCAGTATGCCCAAATGGTGGCCAACACCATGCCCCGCGAAAGCGACCGCGAGAACTACACCTACCAGTACAACGCCAAGGGCTATCCCACCTCCGTCACCTCGAGCTATGGCGACGTGAAACAGTTCACCTACATTGAATAGACATTCCCAATGGTATATACCGAAAAAGACCGACAGTATAAGCGCTACACCATCACCTCGGCACTGCCCTACGCCAACGGACCCGTGCACATCGGACACCTGGCCGGTGTGTACGTCCCGGCCGACGTCTACGCCCGCTACCTGCGCGCGCAGGGCGAGGAGGTGGTGTTCATAGGCGGCTCGGACGAGCACGGCGTGCCCATCACCATCAAGGCCCGCAAAGAGGGCGTCACGCCGCAGGACATCGTCGACCGCTACCACGCCGTCATCAAGAAGAGCTTCGCCGAGCTCGGCATCTCGTTCGACATCTACAGCCGCACCAGCTGCGAGGAGCACCACCGCACGGCAGCCGAATACTTCAAGAAGCTGTACGACGCAGGCAAATTCGTCGAGAAGACCTCGATGCAGTACTACGACGAGGAGGCGCAGCAGTTCCTGGCCGACCGCTACATCACGGGCACCTGCCCGCGCTGCGGCAACGAGCACGCCTACGGCGACCAGTGCGAAGCCTGCGGCACCAGCCTCAACGCCACCGACCTCATCAACCCCAAGAGCGCCCTCAGCGGAAGCAAACCCGTGCTGCGAGAGACCAAACACTGGTTCCTCCCGCTGGACCAGGACGAGGGGTGGCTGCGCGAGTGGATACTCGACAGCCACAAAGGCGACTGGAAAGTGAACGTCTACGGCCAATGCAAATCGTGGATCGACGCCGGACTGCAGCCGCGCGCCGTCACGCGCGACCTCGACTGGGGCGTGCATGTGCCCCTCGAAGGCACCGACGGCAAGGTGCTCTACGTATGGTTCGACGCCCCGATCGGCTACATCTCCTTCACCAAGCAACTCAAAGGCGACGACTGGGAGCGCTGGTGGAAAGCCGACGACACCAAGCTGGTGCACTTCATCGGCAAAGACAACATCGTCTTCCACTGCATCATCTTCCCCTCGATGCTCCACGCCGACGGCTCCTACATCCTGCCCGCCAATGTGCCGGCCAACGAATTCCTCAACCTCGAGGGCGACAAAATCTCCACCTCGAGAAACTGGGCCGTATGGCTGCACGAATACCTCGACGAGTTCCCCGGCAAGCAGGACGTGCTCCGCTACACCCTCTGCTCCAACGCCCCCGAGACCAAGGACAACGACTTCACCTGGAAGGACTTCCAGTTGAAAAACAACTCCGAGCTGGTGGCCATCCTGGGCAACTTCGTCAACCGCACCCTCGTGCTGACGCACAAGTTCTACGAAGGCCGCGTGCCCGCCACCTCCGACCTCCAACCTCCGACCTCCAACCTCGACAACGAGCTCGTCCGCGAGCTGGCCACCTTCCCCGAGCGCATCGGCCGCTCCATTGAGACCTACCGCCTGCGCGAAGCCCTCAGCGAGATGATGAACCTGGCCCGCCTGGGCAACAAATACCTCACCGACACCGAGCCCTGGAAACTCGCCAAGACCGACCCCGGGCGCACCGCCGCGGTGATGAACCTCTCACTGCAGATCTGCGCCAACCTGGCCATCCTCTGCGCCCCATTCCTGCCCTTCACAGCCGACAAACTCCACCGCATGCTCAACCTGCCCGCCAAAGGTTGGCAGGACGCCGGCCGCGCCGACCTGCTGCCCGAAGGCCACACCATCGGCACCCCCGAACTACTCTTCGAGCAAATCAGCGACGAGACCATCCAGGCCCAAATCGACAAGCTGCAGGCCACCAAGGAGCAGAACGCCCTCGACGCCTGGCAGCCCGCCGCCGTCAAGGAGAACGTCACCATCGACGACTTCGGCCGCATGGACATTCGCGTGGCCACCATCCTCGAATGCACCAAGGTGCCCAAGGCCGACAAACTGCTGCAATTCAGCCTCGACGACGGCACCGGCACCCCCCGCACCATCGTCAGCGGCATCGCCAAGTTCTACCCCGAGCCCGAGAAGCTCGTCGGCCGCCAAGTGTGCTTCATCGCCAACTTCCCGCCGCGCAAGCTCAAAGGCGTCGAAAGCCAAGGCATGATCCTCAGCGCCGAGGACAAGGACGGCCGCCTGGTGCTGCTCACACCGAGCGACCTCGTCGCCCCCGGATGCAGCGTGGGTTGACCTGCCGGAAAGCACCTGTCCGCTATTGTCCACCCCCCTGGACAATAGCGGACAGGGTCGAACAATTCCCCTACCGTTCCCCTACCATTCCCCTACCGATCCCCACCCTCCTCGGACCAAAAACACGACACTTTTGGCCCGAGGAGGAAAAATATGTGTGGCCGAGGGAAATTTCCTCGGGGAAAGGTTGTACTTTTGCAGCAGAAACAGAAACGAATTAAAACCAACAAAGAAAGGAGTAACGATATGAAAACCACAAAGTTGATTGCAATGGCAATGGTGGGTTTGACCCTGAGCTTCACCCCGGCGCTGGCCCAGCGCGGCGGTGGCGGGAGCACGCGCGGCGGCGGAAGCCACAGCTCGTCGTCGGTGAGCCGCTCGTCGGGCGGATTCAGCGGTGGCAGTAGCCGCGGCAGCTCGTTCAGCGGCAGCTCCAGCAGCCGCAGCTCTTCCTTCAGCAGCCCCAGCCGCAGTTCCTCGTCGAGCCGCAGCAGTTCCTACAGCTCGCCCAGTCGCAGCTCGGCCTCGAGCAGCCGCAGCAGCGCCTCGATGCCCAGCCGCAGCGCCTATAGCAGCGGCGAGCGCGGCAGCCGCAGCGCCGCCGCCTCGGCACGCAGCTCCGCCGTGCGCGCACAGGGTAGCGCCGACGGCTTCCGCAGCAGCAGCCGTGCGGGCGCCACCCGCTCCAGCGCCGTGCGCGGCGCTGACGGTCAGCGCTCCGGCGCCCCCGCCGGCAGCGGCCGCGTGGCCACAGCAGGCCGCGGCACCAGCTCGCACGGCACCACCGTGCACCGCAACGCCGAAACCCGCAGCGGCGGCTACGCCCGTCCCGGCCAACCCGGCGGCGTCATGCCCCCGAGCCATCGCCCCATCCGCCCTGCCCCCTACTTCCACCACCCCTGGCACGGCTACGTGGTCCACTGCCGCCCCATCTATTGGCACCCCGTGCCCCCGCGCCCCTGGTACTGGCCCGGATTCTGGCACTACTGCCACAGCTACTGGTACGACTACCATGTGACCGACGTCGTCGTGGTGCGCCAGTACGTGCAGGAAACCTACAAGGTGGACATGATCACCTACGGCATCAGCGGCGACATCATGTATGCCATCGTGCGCGACGACGGCGACACCTACCTGCAGGTCTACGACAAAGACGACCACCTGCTGGCCGAGCAGAAAATCCACCGCAAATACTGCAACATGGTGATCGACCCCGACAACGGCGGAGCCTGGATCAGCAAGAAAGGCAACAAGGACGCACTGCTCTTCATCTGGGCTGAAGGCCAACTGCTCATCTACGAAGCCGAATAGCGTGGATACCCCGCGGAAAAGAACCATCGGAGCGGAGGCGGTGCGCATGCGCCGCCTCCGCTTGCTGGTGCATACCCGCCACTTCCCCTTCGGCTCCTACCACGCCATCACCCTCTTCCCCTTCATCTTCTACAAAGGCCACCTCTCCGTGCGCGACCTGCGCCACGAGCGCATCCACCTCTGGCAGCAGGCAGCGCTGCTGGTGCTGCCGTTCTATCTGTTCTACGGCCTGTTCTGGCTGGCAGGTCTGGTGCGCCACCGCAATGCCCACCGCGCCTACCGCAGCATCCCCTTCGAACGCTCCGCCTACCGCCTCGAGGCCTCCCCTGCCCTCTCGCGGCGACGGATGGCCTTCGACTGGCTGCGGTGCATGATTTAAGAAACAGAAACAGGGGCCTCGGCCCCCGTTTCCTTAGTAGTTCTGCTTGTTGATTTCGAAGTAGGACTGCGGATGGTTGCACACGGGGCAAACCTCCGGGGCCTGGGTGCCCACCACGATGTGGCCGCAGTTGCGGCACTCCCACACCTTCACCTCGCTCTTGGCGAAGACCTCCTTGGCCTCCACGTTGTGGAGCAGGGCGCGGTAGCGCTCCTCGTGGTGCTTCTCGATGGCAGCCACGCCACGGAAACGGGCGGCCAGCTCCGGGAAGCCCTCGGCCTCGGCGGTGCGGGCGAAGCCCTCGTACATGTCCGTCCACTCGTGGTTCTCACCCTCGGCGGCGGCCAGCAGGTTCTCGGCGGTGGTGCCGATGCCGTTCAGCTCCTTGAACCACAGCTTGGCATGCTCCTTCTCGTTCTCGGCGGTCTGCAGGAAGAGGGCGGCAATCTGCTCGTAGCCCTCCTTCTTGGCTTTCGAGGCGAAGTAGGTGTACTTGTTGCGGGCCTGGCTCTCGCCGGCGAAGGCCTCCATGAGGTTCTTCTCGGTCTGCGTGCCGGCATAGGGATTGGCCTTGGGAGCCTCCTCGATGGGGGCGAACTTCTCCTTGCCCTGCTTGCAGCGGGGGCACTTCCAGTCGGCGGGCAGTGCCTCGAAAGGCGTGCCGGGGGCTATACCCTGCGTCGGGTCACCCTTGGCCGGGTCATACTCATACTTGCATACGGTGCATTGGTACTTCTTCATGTCTCTATATGTTTTAAGGTTGATAATTCATTGAAATCATTGCTGTTATGCTGCATCCCTTCGGGGTTTTAGCGCGATAATAACAGGTGCAAAGTTAATAAAAAAATTGATTTCAACAGAACTTTTTTGCCAAAATATTTGGGGTGTCCCCTCATGTGTCATGATGTGACACACCGCTTCGCTATTTTTGCAGCCGAAAAAATAGTCAGAATATGCAAGAACAAAAAGACAATATCAGCCAGCTGCGCAAGCGGCTGCAGGATTGCGAGGATTATATCCTGCGTATAGCCAAGCCATTTGATGGCTATTGGGACAAGGCGACGGAGGAGGTGATTGCCGACCATCTGGGCACCCGGAAATGGATACTCGACGAGATGTTCGAGAAGCACGCCACCGAGGCCGAGGTGCGGCGCTTCGAAGTGGTCAACGAGCGGTTGCTGGCGCTGACGAAGCAGTTGAACGAGCGCCACCGCACGCTGCAGGAGCAGATGTCTGCCATCCACACCCTCGGCGGCGAACCTTTTGAGCTGGAGACCACGCTCCTCTATAGTCACAACGACGAAGATCCGCAACTCTTCCCTATGGAAGAGGATGCCTTCTATGGCTCGCGTTGGAACGAGATGCTCTGGGTCATTGGCCAAAACTCGCGACTGGATGATATCTGCTGGTGCTGTGGTGACCATCTCTGCAACCTCGACGACGGCCAGACTTGGGCTGAAGGCCCCCTCCGCATCCCCCAGCTCGACCACCTCTGCATCTGCTACGCCGTCCACGCCCTCTGCACCCACATGAACTACTCTATCCCCGACCTCCTCCGCATGACCACCTACGCCTTCAACTACCAGATAAACACGAATGTCGACCTTGTGCCGTTTGAAAGATAAAATGTTAAAATGTTCCTCGATATCAGAATTTATTTGTATCTTTGCACCGTATCTTGAATAACAAACAACTGTTGTCTGTTAGGATAATGTATTATGTCCATGGTGACGACTCAAAAAACAAATAACACTAAATGCTATGTCATACATTGGAATATCAGTAAAAGAGGCATTAGGCAAAATAAACCAAACGTGGTTCTTGCCAGCTATTCAACGTCCCTACGTTTGGGGAAGCAGATATGAATCAGAAGCTTATATTTGCAAGCTATTTGATTCTTTATATCATAGATACCCTATTGGAGGTTTGATTATGTGGGAAACGGAGTCTAAAGTGGCTCACCGAGAGTTCTTAACAAACTACAGACAAGGGGATGTGTACAAAAATGTAGATGAAGGTTTATTTGGCCGTAATAAATTCCTGGTTTATGATGGACAGCAACGATTACAGACGCTGTTCAGTTGTTTAAAATATACATTTAATGACCGGGTTCTGGTGTTCAATCTGGCTTACGATGAAAGTAAAGATACCGATAAGGAAACAGGGTTCAGGTTTGTGGACGCATCGGAAGTGTTGGGAGATTTTGATATCAAAATGAACTTTTTGTTTTCTAAACCATTCGACAATAAATATAAGACAAGTATCAGGAGGGTGTATCAGGAGAAAACAGAGGACGAGGAATTACGTATAAGGATAGAGGATAATCTGGAAAACCTCTGGATGGTATTTGTTGGAAATGACGAAGGCTCACTAGCTTATTTTGCCATCTCATCAGAAACGGAAGAACAGGTGAATGAAGTGTTCGAAAGACTGAATACCGGTGGTATGCCTCTCTCGAAGGCTGACTTGTTGTTCTCAAGGATTAAGGCTGTCTTTCCTGATTTTGAAGCCAACCTAATGGAGTTTTCAAAACAACTGTTTTCGAGATGCAAGGTTGGTCTCGATGCGTATGACCTATTGCAGTTGCTGCATTTGATTGTAAAACGCAGATCACGGACAGATGAAAATGTTGACAAAACGCAGATTGAAGCATTTAAGACAACATGGGAAACCATTCAAGAATCCTTGAATTCGTTATTTGACAATTATCTTGTTGGACATTTCCATTTTTCACATCCCACTCTAATCAAATCCAAGAATCCTGTACTAGTGTTGGCTGTTTTTTTCTATGAGTATTACCAGCAGGGAATGAAGTACAGGAATATTGATGCGGCCATGCTTCAACTTATAGACAAATTCTTTGTCACTGCTGAAATAAACGACTGGACTCTCCAAAGCTACACAGACAACTTTGCCAGAATAGTACTTGATAATAATGATAAGAAAATGTTTCCCTACCAAGAATTGGAAGATTATGTTACCAATAGAGGTAATAGGTCAGTTGCGATTACGGAGCAGAATTTTGTGTGGAATGTTTGGTTTGCGTTGAAGGTGCTGATACCGAGTCGCACATTTGAGTTCGACTATTCAATGCCCAATCGTTTTAACCCAGAGATAGATCACATTTTCCCCACTAATCTGGTTGGCCAAGATGAGGCGTATCGTGAAGCGGTGAATATTATATGGAACTTCCAGCCTGTAAAGGGCGAGGTGAACAACATGAAAACTAATATCCACCCGAAAGAATTCTTTTTGGATAGGGCTACGGATTCACAAGGTAAAACAATTCAAGGTTCTAAGTATTATCCGGATTATGACTTTGTACCTGAATTAAATAGTTCGCTATGGGACAACTATCAGGACTTCATAGTTTGGCGCAGAAATCAAATGCTGGATTATATGGACAAGCACTATGGTATTGCAGTAAAGGTAGAGGGGACGAATGAATAAAGGCCAAAGAGCCTTCATGCCACTAACAGACATCTGGATATGTATTGACGATTGGGCGCTCTTAGAAGACAAGATTGGTTTTACGAGCCTTACTCCGTATGATTCGACTACCAGATATATACGAATCTCGACCCTATATCGCTTGAAGGATAAAATGCTTTGATTTCGGAAAATATTCTTATCTTTGCACCGTATTATCATACAATGATAATCATATTCATAAAGTTATATGGAACACGTTTATTTTAAACCTTGGGTTGGAAAAGATTATCAAACAGGAGGTATCTTTAAAAAAAGAATTCTCGCTGTTGGAGAAGGCCATGTGTGTGGTGGCTGTGATAGATGTGGAATAAAATATTCGCCGGAATGCGTGGATTTGACTACTTCAAAAGTGATAAATGAGTATTTGACTGGCTGCGGCGGTAAATGGACTTCTACTTACCGGAAATTTGAGCGTTCTCTTGTAAACAAAGAAACAACCATTGAAGAATCCAATGAAATATGGCAATCAATAGCCTTTTTTGAATTCCTTCAAGTTGCAATGGATGATTCTCGAAAAGCTGGCACCTACGAAGATTATATGGAAGGGCAAGAAGCATTTATTGAAGTAATAGAAGATTTGCAACCAGAATTAATCATAGTATGGGGTGTTAGTAGATTATTTTTTTATTTACCAGAAGAAAGTTGGTCTGAGGGAGATTCTCTAATTATAGATGGATATGATGTAAAAAATGGATATTATCAATTAAAAAACGGGAGAGAAGCACGTTGCATTGCAGTGTATCATCCTTCTGCTGGTTATTCATGGGATCGGTGGTATAAAGTGATTTCAAGTCAATTGTAATTTTACCACTTTACTCGTAAATTAATGATTGAATACATCGCAGACAAGGAACACTACACAAAGGTGCTAGCATTTTGCGAGAAGGTCAAGCACGATTTGTGGATTGGTACTGCCGACCTGAAGGACTTGTATGTGGAGGGAGGTCGGGATGTGGTGCCGTTCCTCTCGATTCTCGACAAGTTGTTGAAACGGGGTGTCGATGTGCGGCTGCTTCATGCCAAAGAGCCAGGAGAGAATTTCCGCGAGGACTTCGACAAGTATCCGGGCCTGTGGAGCCGCTTGGAGCGGAGACTCTGCCCAAGGGTGCATTTCAAGATAATGATTTTCGACTGCTCGGTGGCCTACATCGGCTCCGCCAACCTCACGGGTGCCGGCATAGGCATGAAAGGCGACAACAACCGCAATTTCGAGGCCGGCATCCTCACCGACGAGCCATTGCTGGTCGATGCCGCCGCCGACCACCTCGACAGGGTTTGGCAAGGCCATCGCTGTAAGAACTGCAAACGGAAGGATTTTTGCGGGGATAGAATTGGATGGGAGTCTCCACACCGAAATATAATTCAATAAATTAATCATAAGACGTACCAGCATTTATAGTAAAATACTAAATAAAAGAGTTATGGTTGAAAAGGCTTATCCTAAATATGAGAATTTAAAGAAACATAATCCTTGGAAGGATTATTTTCAGGATAAATCTGACGACGAAATCCTATGCCGTATTGTTGCCTGGGATTACGAATTTATCCATCCTGATGACGTAGAAGCTATGTCTAGGCATGATAATGGTAAAAAAAATAAAACTTTTGTGTACAATAAATTGCCCAAGCCCTATCGCGGCAATCTAAAAAATCCCAAACTTGTCATTTTGAGTCTCAATCCAGGATTCAATGAACGCGTCAACAGGACATTGTTTGACATGCTGAGTCCCGAATTTCAAAAGGAATTCATTAAACTATCGAAAGACAATCTATTTTTGGAAGACGGATGTCGTATTATTTCCAAAGACAAAAAGGTGGATGACGTATTGGATAATGGTTATTGGACAAAGCAACTGTCTGATATTGCAAAAATAAATGACAATTATCTTGACAAAATAGGATTGATACAGTTTATCCCATATGCTTCGAAGAATTATGACTCATGGGATGGCGAGGATCGTTTGGGAACTCAAGATTTTACAAAAGAGATAATAATTCATCTACTTGAAGAAACGCATGCGCTCTTTCTTGTGATGCGTGCTAAAGAGCAATGGGAAAAACTCATTAGACAGGAGATGCATAGCGATAAGTACAAAGATAGGTTTTTGTACAATCGTAATCCCCGGTGCCAAAAGCTTTCACAGCGGAATTTGATGGATGAAAACGCCCCCAATCAAGACCAGTTCCAAATGATATTAGATGTTTTGGAGGATAAGAAAAGCATTGATAAAATGTCATTTTATAATTAACACACCATCAAAAAATGTTTTTTTGCAGGAGTGTCACAATATGGCACTCCTGTTTTGTATTTTTGCAGTCAGAAAAAGTCAAGCAAAAATATGAAATATGGAAAAGTTCTTTAAACCTTACGACTGCGATTTGCGTGAATATGAGGCTCGACTGGCTTCTTCACGCGAGATTTGGGACGATTTTTCCCACGAATGGTCCTATAGCCTTTTTGATGAAAAAATAGTTATTCTCGGAGGGTTCGCCTTGAAGGGAGGCAACTTTAAACGGGCTATTGAACGCTATGCGGAAGGGCGCGCCGAGACCTACCGCAGCCGTATTCATTGGGTAATCTTTGCCTATATCTGGCGTATGATGATAGGTAAGGAGTCACAGTTTGAAAATAAGCCGACTGCTGACAGAATCAAACGGCTGGAGATGGACGAGTTGCTGTGCCTGCTGGCGGAGGAGCTGAAGATGTGTGTAAAGAGAACAACCGCGTTTGTATACGAGAACCGCTACAAATCCAATAGCACACCGGGTTTCAAGACATACGAGAGTTGGATTGTGTCGGACGAATACAAATACAACGACACCATCCTCGACACCATCGAGCGCGAACACTGGCGGGCACACACCGACGAGGATTTCTCGTACTACCTCAACAAATGCAAACGCTGGGAACGGAAGTCGTGCTTCTTCTAGTTGTATGTTTATGGGTTCCTTGTATAAAATAGCATGCCCTTATTGCAACAATAAGTTTGAATGGCGTGATGGCTTTGGAAAAGAGGTTGATGTATTGCATTGCGACAAATGTGGTAAAGAATTATGGACAACAGAACGTTATCTTGAGTACAAAAACGTCAAATGTTCATGTGGAGGTTATTTTGACAAAGAAGTCCCTATAATCTGCCTTTCTTGTGGCTGTGAAGTCAATAATCCAAGGAGGGCTATCATTGATGCAACAACTTGGATTTAGTGTCTGTTCATCCTTCCCGTCTTCCTCTTTTGGGAGTGACAAAATGACCATTGCTGTGCAATAAAATGGCACAAATGGCGTTATCGCATACATGGAGAATATCAACGACAAGATAATCATCTATCAGACCGACGACGGGCAAACTCAAATTGATGTCCGTTTGGAAAATGAAACCGTATGGCTGACACAGGCACAGATGGCGTTGCTCTTTGAGAAAACGCCGCAGAATATAACTATGCATATACGAAATGCTTATAGCGAGGGTGAATTGGACGAACGTGCAACTTGTAAGGAATTCTTACAAGTTCGAAGGGAAGGTGTAAGAGAAATAAAGCGTATGCAAAAGTTTTATGACCTTGATGTCATTATCTCTGTTGGCTATCGCGTGAAGAGTCAGCGAGGTACTGCATTCCGTATCTGGGCAAGAAATGTATTGAAGGACTATCTCGTCAAGGGCTATGCTGTGAACGAGCGCATCCACAAGGAGCAGATTGGCGAGCTGCGTCAGCTGGTGGGCATGCTCGGACGGACCATACAAAACCAGCCGCTGCTTTCGACCGACGAGACCAATGCACTCTTCGATGTGGTGACCGACTACACCTACGCCCTCGACACCCTCGACAGTTACGACTACCAGCGGCTCACCGTCAGCGACACCACCAGCGAGGCTCCTTTCCGTGCCACCTACGACAACGCCATGCAGGCCATCCACTCGTTGAAGGAACGTTTCGGCGAGAGCACCCTCTTCGGCAACGAGAAGGACGAGTCGTTCAAGAGCTCCATCGGGCAGATCTACCAGACCTTCGACGGTGTGGAGCTCTACCCCAGCACCGAAGAGAAGGCCGCCATGCTGCTCTATCTCGTCACCAAGAACCATTCGTTCAGCGACGGAAACAAACGCATCGCCGCCACGCTGTTCTTGTGGTTTCTGAACAACAACCGCATCCTCTACCGCGAGGACGGCAGCAAGCGCATCGCCGACAACACCCTTGTGGCCCTCACGCTGATGATTGCCGAGAGCCGCCCTGAGGAGAAGGATGTGATGGTGAAGGTGGTGGTGAACCTTATCAACAAGAACAACCTATGAACGTACTGAAGAAATATACCTGGCTGGTGGGTACACTGATGCGTGCGGGCGACAAGGGCTTGACGCTGGAACAGATTGCAGACCGCTGGAACGCCACTGACGAACTGCATGAAGAGGGCGCTTTCGCACGGCGCAGTTTCCACCGCCACCGCAGCGGGATTCTCGACCTCTTCGGCATCGAGGTTGAATGTTACATGGACGGTGGTCAGTATCGCTACCGTCTGGCCGACGACGGCGGCAGGGAGTACTTCCGCCAGTGGATGATGGATTCCATCGCGGTGCATCATGTCGTGGCCGACAGCCGCGAGGCGGCACAGTATATCATGGTGGAAGCCACGGACAGCCGAATGCTTCCGGCACTCTTGGAGGCGTTGAAGGAGCACCGCACGCTGAAATTTACGTATGCGCCCTACTGGAGCGAAGCACCCTACGACTACAGTGGCGTGCATCCCTATGCCCTCAAGATGTTCGAACGGCGGTGGTACCTCATCGCCCGCCGCGACGGCGACTACCGCATCTTCACCCTCGACCGCATGTCGAAGGTGGAGCTGCAGGAAGAAACCTACAAGCGCGACCCGAAGTTCGACCTGAAGGAGATGTTCGAGGGCGCCTACGGCATCATTGTGGACGATACACCCACGGAGTCCATCCGTCTGAAAGTGGACGCCTACCAAGCCAACTACCTGCGCTCGCTACCCCTGCACAGCAGCCAGCACGAACTGAAGCGCACCGAAGAGTATTCCATTTTCTCTCTGCGTGTGCGTCCCACCTACGATTTCAAACAGAAACTCCTCTCCCTCGGCAGCACCATTGTGGTGCTCCAACCCGAAAGTCTCCGTGCCGACATGCGTGGCGAGATACAGGAGATGATGAACAAATACCAAGACAACGATGAATGACTTTGCAGCCATAGATTTTGAGACGGCCAACGGGGAGCGCTCCAGCGTGTGCAGCGTGGGGGTGGTCGTGGTGCGCGGGGGCGAGGTGGTGGATACGTTCTACAGCCTCATACAGCCGGAGCCGAACTACTACGCCTGGTTCTGCCAGCAGGTGCACGGGCTCTGCCACGAGGACACCGACGGCGCCGAGGTGTTCCCTACGGTATGGCACCGTATAGAGCCGCTCATCGAGGGGCTGCCGCTGGTGGCCCACAACGCCATGTTCGACGAGGGTTGCCTGCGGGCGGTGATGCAGGTGTACCGGATGGACTGGCCGGGATATGTCTTCTACGACACCCTGCGGGCCTCGCGCCGCAAGCTCAAGGGTCTGCCCAACCACCAGCTGCACACCGTCAGCGAAGCCTGCGGCTACTGTCTGGAGAACCACCACCACGCCCTGGCCGACGCCGAGGCCTGCGCGGCGATAGCGCTGAAGATTCTGTAGATATTTATTCGCCTGCTCGCACTGCGTGCATTGCGAGATCTTGTAGATCTTGTGGATTATTACGCCTGCGGTGAGAATACTAATTTGTTTATTTACTGTATCTGCTGCCCTTGAAGCCTTCGCGCACGGTGCCGTCGTTGAGGTTGGCATGCAGCACGATGGGCGGCGTGGGACGCAGGTCGTAGTATTCCAGCTGTTCGACGGACAAACGGAAGTAAACCATCTGGCGGTAGTCGTCGTAGAGGCGACGCAGGACCTCGTTGTGGTCGTAGATCCAGCGTTGTGTGTCGACGTCAACGTCGAATGCCACCGTGCCGCCGCAGCGCACGCTCACCTTGTCGGCCAGCACGATAAACTCCGCGTTGGGGTTCGTCTGCAGCTGGCCGTAGACAGCCTTCTTGGCCGAGGTGGCGAAGTAGAGCGTCGTGCCCTCGACCTTCATGGCCTGGAAGGCACGCGTCTGGGGGCGGTCGCCGCTGACGGTGGCCAGCACGCCCTCGTTGTGTTGGCGCAGGAATTGGAATGCTTGTTCTATCATAGTTTGTTGAGTATTGCGGATATATCTTCGGTGAAGGCCATGAAGTGCCCCTCGATGCCTTCGAGCGAGGCGTCGGGGTAGTCGCGGTTGAAGCGCACGAGGGCCGTCTGCGGGAAGTTGAGGGCCATGTGCTCGAAGGGGAAGCGGATGATGGCGGGGGTGTTAAATCCGATGCCGAACTCCAGCAGGAGCAGACGTCCTTGGCAGTGCCGGCGCACGAAGTCATGGTAGCGCTCGGCCTGGCGGTGCCAGCGGTCGTCCTCGACGAAGGTGTCGTCGCAGCGCAGGTTGGGTGCCAGCAGTTCGCCGGTACGCGGATGGCGCGGCACGAGGCTGGTGGGTATGCGGCAGTCCTCGGTGGCGGCCATCGCCCGGAAGACCCAGTCTTTGCAGTAGACAAGCTCCTTGTCCTCGCCGCTGCGGCTCTGCAGGTAGGCGTAGTCGCCCTGCGTGGCGAAGATGCGGTCGCGCGCAAAGCCGCTCTGCTCGAACTGGCCGTCGGTGTTGGTGGTGACCACGAACCACTCTTTCCCTTCGACAAGTGGCAGCAGTCTGTGATATAGTTCCGTGCCGCCGGTGCGGAACCGCGAGAACCAGATGTGGCGCGCCCAGTAGGCCCAGCGCTCCTCTTCGGATGCGAAAGGGTAGAAGGCGGAGGTGTAGAGGTCGGTGAAGCCGTAGCGTTCAATCCAGGGCGCGAACTCGCGGCGGAAGTCCTCGCCGGCATAGTCCAGCCCCGCCGCGGTGCTCAGACCGCTGCCGGCACCGATGATGATGGCGTCGGTTTCCGCAATCAGCTTGTGCAGGGCGTCAACGCGCTGCGAGAAGTTCCCGGTAGATGTCATAGTCGATGTCTTTGAAAACGTTGAAGACCACCTTGATGGGGTAGCGCGACGATTCGTGGAACTCGCGGACGGTGCGCACGGCCACCTCGGCGGCACGGCGGTTGGGGAAGTGGAACTCGCCCGTGGCGATGCAGCAGAAGGCTATGCTGCGGCAACCGTGCTCTTTGGCCAGGTAGAGGCTGCTGCGGTAGCACCCTGCCAGCAGTTCCTCCTCGCCGGTAGTCGGCTGGTCGGCGCCGATGATGGGGCCCACGGTGTGGATGACCCATTTGGCGGGCAGGTTGTAGCCCGGGGTGATGATGGCGCCGCCCGTGGCGATGGTCTCGCCCTGCAGGATGCGGTTGCACTCCTGGCGCAACTGCAGTCCCGCAGCCGAATGGATGGCGTTGTCGATGCAGGCATGCATCGGATGCCAGCAACCGAGACCGCGACTGTTGGCGGCATTGACGATGGCGTCGACCTTCAGCCGTGTGATATCGCCCTGCCAGAGGAGGGGGATGGCAGGGGCGGCAAGGGGCGAATGGCCGGGTTCGGCGATGTGCTTCAGCGACACGACCCCTTTGTCCTCCCGTTGTGCCTGCAGCTCTGCATCCTGAGCCTGGAGGAACGCGATGTCCAACGGCTGCGGACGCCAGATGTTCATCAAGACGCGCAGCAACTCCTGCTTGCGCTGCAGTTTGCGCGGTATCTCCGCCTGGGCATGGTCCTGCTCCAGCAGGTAGCGGATGCAGTAATCGATGTTTTCAATCCTGTCCATAGTATCTTTCGCGGTCGGTCACGATGTCGTGGAGGTTGTTGTAGGCCCAGTCCATGAGCTGTTGCATGACGGGCATGAAGCTGCGGCCGCGGTCGGTGAGCGCATACTCAACGCGCGGCGGCACCTCGGGATAGACCTTGCGGCTGACGAGGCCGTCGGCCTCCAGGCCCCGCAGGGTGCTGGTGAGCACCTTCTGCGAGCAGTCGGGGTTCTTCTCCGCCAGGTCGCGGAAACGCATAGGAGTGTCCCTGCCGCTGAGGGTGTAGATTACCGCCAGCGCCCATTTGCTGCTGAGGCGAACCAACACGTTGCGGATGGGACACTCCGGGAAGACGGGGTCTTGTATGAAATCTTTGGACATCAGTTGTTGATATGTTGATAAGTTGATATGACGGTGCAAAGATACGACTTTTTTTGAAAACAGGCAGGCGCAATTCTACGACCTGCCTGTCTCGACATGATGCTGCGGGTCGATTACCACACCAGCGGGTCGCTGAGGATGTTGCCGTCGGTCATGGGGCTGTCGGCCTCGGTGAAGTTGTTGGCGCGGTACTGGATGCAGAGCATCGTCAGGTTCTCGCTTCCGGTGTTCTTCAGGGCGCGGCGGCCGTCGGGGCTGACGCGGACGATGGTGCCCTCGCTGACGGGGAACTGCTCGCCGTCCACCTGGTAGGTACCTTCGCCACGGAGGATGATATAGAGCTCCTCATGGGTCTTGTGGGTGTGCAGGAAGCCGCTGTCCTGGCCGGGGACGAGGGTCTGGAACGACAGCTCGCTGCCCGTGGCGCCCACGGCCTGGCCCACAAAGACCTTGCCCTGGATGACGTTGGGACCCATCGGCAGCTCGTGCTCGATGATCTGGTTGATGTTTCCGACGCTGACGGCCTTGTAGTTGCGGCCACTCTTGATTGTTTCGATTGTTCTCATTGTTGTAATGTTTTTGTTGTTTGTTTTTCGGCTGCAAAAGTACACCCATTCCTCCGTTCCGGCAAGAAGGCACCCGGGAGGAAGTCAGTTACTTCATGGTAACTTTTGCGCCGAAATCGGGGTTCGTCCATAAGACATTAACACTTTTTTAACGTTTCCAATACGCTGCGGTTGCGCCGAAATCGGGGGAAGACGGCCTCAATCGCGGTAATTTTCCTCTATCTTGTCGAGGATGGCGAGCGTGGCCTCCACGGTGGTGGCGGCTCCGAGGGCGAGGCGGTGGGGTTTGAAATTGTACAATCCCTTGAAATAGTTGCCGTAATGGCGGCGGAGGCTGAAGACCGCCGTGCGCTCGCCATAGAACTCGACGGCGGCCAGCAGGTGGCGGCGGCACACCTGGGCGCGCTCTCCTACAGTGATTTCCCTTTCGGGCAGCCCGGCGAAAGCCCTTTGGCACTGCTCGAAAATCCAGGGGTTGCCCACGGCGGCGCGCCCGATGAGGATGCCGTCGACGCCGTAGCGCCGATGGTGCTCCACAGCCTGCTGCCCGCCGGCGATGTCGCCGTTGCCGAAAATGGGGATATGGATGCGGGGGTTGGCCTTGACGGCGCCTATCATCGTCCAGTCGGCCGTGCCGCCATACATCTGGCTCTTGGTGCGGCCGTGGATGGCCAGGGCGGCAATGCCGGTGTCCTGGAGCGCCTCGGCGAAGTCGACGACCGGCATGGTCTCCGCGCTGTAGGCCAAGCGGGTCTTGACGGTGACGGGGAGCGTGGCGCGACGCACCATGGAGGCGGTGATTTTCAGCATCTTGGGAATATCCTGCAGGATGCCGCTGCCGGCACCGCGGCCCGCCACCTTGCGCACGGGGCATCCCCAGTTGATGTCCACAAAGTCGGGCTCGGCACGCTCCACCACCTCGAGGCAGCGCAGCAGCTCCTCCTCGTTGGCGCCGAAAATCTGTATGCCGATGGGACGCTGTCCGTCCGTGAAGCGCATCTTGCGCAGGCTCTTCTCGGCATCGCGGTTCAGGGCCTCGGAGGCGATGAACTCGGTCACCAGCCAGTCGGCGCCCATCTCCTTGCAGAGCTGGCGGAAAGGCATATCGGTCACATCGTCCATCGGCGAGAGACCTATCACACAGTCTTTTACGGGCAGTTTCAATTCCATATCCAAATGCAAAGATACTACTTTTTCGGAAATATGTGTATCTTTGCAGCCAAAACAGCATCCCATGGACAAATCGCTACACATTGACTATCAGGAATATGACACCCTCGAGCAGCTTTCCGCTGCCGACCGCCAATTGATGCAGGCCGCCATCGAAGCCACCGACGGTGCCTATGCGCCCTATTCGCACTTCCACGTGGGTGCGGCCCTGCGACTGAAAGACGGCAGTGTTGTGCGCGGTGCCAACCAGGAGAACGCCGCCTACCCCTCCGGCCTCTGCGCCGAGCGCACAGCCATCTTCGCCGCCTCGGCCGGGCGGCCCGAAATGCGTGATTATGAGGCACTCGCCATCGTCGGACGCAACGCTGCGGGACAACTCTGCGAGGCCTCGCCCTGCGGCGCCTGCCGCCAAGTGCTGCTCGAATACGAACAGCAGCAGGGGCACCCGATGCGCATCCTCTGCCACCTCGCCGGTGGGCGCGTCCGCGTGCTCCCCTCCGTGGCCAGCCTCATGCCCTTCGCCTTCGGATTCTAATTCCGTTTTATCGGGTCAGCAGTGCGTTTTTATCGGGTCAACGGTACGATTTATCGGGTCAGCGAAGGCATTTATCGGGTCAGATTGACCCGATAAAACGCCCATTTGACCCGATAAACGCCCCCAAAAAACATTGTCCATTCACTCCAACTCACTCTATCTCACCGCATTTCTGTCCTTTGGCCCACCTGTCCCCCTACCAATCCCCTAGAATCCTGCGAGAAACAGCCAATTTATTAGAGGATTATTAGAGTTTTATTAGACATTTGTTAGAGAATTATTAGAGTTTTATTAGAGAAAAAGTGTTTCTTGAAATGCAATACACTGACACAATACACGTTACACAATCTCCTCGAACACATATCACAATTTAGCGACAAATTTATGTCGGCAGTGGAAGCAGACACTGTATTTTGGGACACCCACAGCCTTGTACCAGCCATATACAGGGCAAAGTTATACAACTAATACACAGGTATTTATATTAATCGTCGGAATTAACAGATAAAAAAAATTTCTCCACGACCGAATTTATTCGTACCTTTGCACGTTTTTATACGCGAAAATAAATATAAATAATAATAACAAAAACCGCTAACAAACAATGGGAATCATTGGAAGTATCAGAAAGCATTCGTGGATAGCCGTGGCTATCGTGGGTATTGCCATCATCGCCTTCATCCTCGGCGACCTGACCAAGAACAACCAGTCCATCCCCGACATGGGCAAGGTGGGTAACTCCGTCATGACGCGCCAGCGCTTCGACGACCTGGTGATGCAGATGGAAAACAACTACAAAATGCAGCAGCAGACCAGCCAGGTGCCGGCCGACGTGCAGAACCAAATCCGCGACGCCGTCTGGCAGCAGTTCGTCGACGAGACCCTCCTCGAGGAGCAGACCTCCAAGCTCGGCCTCCAAGTCACCCCGGCCGAGGTCAGCGACATGTACACCGGCCAGTTCATCCACCCCTACATGCGCCAGAACTTCACCAATCCGCAGACCGGCCAGTACGACTACGCCTACGTCAACCGCATCATCGAAAACTTCGACCAGCTCGACACCGCCGCCCGCCTGCAGTGGGTCGAACTCGAAAAAACCGTCAAAAAAGACCGCCAGCAGCAGAAATACTCCGGCATGATCACCTCCGGCTTCTACATGCCCAAGGCCATCGCCGCCAAAGTGAACGAGCTCGGTAGCCAGCTCGCCAACGTGCGTGTCGCCGCCCTGCCGTTCCACAGCGTGGCCGACGACGAGGTCACACTCTCCGACGCCGACTACAAGGCCTACTACGACGAGCACCGCGCCGAGTTCCGCGTCATGGAAGAAATGCGCGACCTCGAGTTCATCTCATTCCCCGTCAACCCCACCCCCGCCGACCTCGCCGCCATCGAAGCCGACGTGCGCAAGGTCTGGGCCGAGTTCGACACCATCGCCGACGCCGAAATCCCCTTCTTCGTCAACGGCGAGAGCCACCGCAGCTACGACTCCTCCTACGTCAAAGCATCCTCCTTCCCCTCCCCCCTGAGCGACCAAATCGCCGCCTCCGAAGCCGGCGCCAAGTTTGAGCCCGCCATCGTCGGCAACGAGTGGATGATGGCCAAAGTGCTCCGCACCGCCGTCCGCCCCGACTCCATCCGCGCCAGCGTCATCTACATCCTCAACCAAAACGCCGGCACCGGCATCACCACCCGCTCCAACGACCAGGCCAAAGTGCTGGCCGACAGCGTGCTCGCCCTCCTCAACGGCAACAAGATGACCTTCGAGGCCGCCCTCGAACAGTTCAGCGACGACCCCCAGAAGAACGAGACCAAGGGCGACATGCAGTGGCAGCTCGACGGTGGCTACGGCTTCCTCAACGAGCAGATTATCAACACCCCCGTCGGTGGCCACTTCGTGGCTGAGCACCCCCAGGGCGTGGGCTTCCTCGTCGTCAAAGTGACCGACAAGACCCAGGCCACCAAGAAATACCGCGTGGCCCTCATCACCCGCGAGATCGAACCCTCCAAGGCCACCAACGACGCCGTCTTCGCCGCCGCCCACAAATTCGCCGCCGCCAACCGCTCCATCGCCTCCTTCACCGCCTCCGCCCAGCAGGAAAACCTCCAGGTGCGCAACGCCCGCGTCAACCTCATGACCGAGAACCTCGCCGGCGTCTCCAACGCCCGCCAGGTGGTCCAGTGGGTCTTCGGCGAGGAGACCAAGGTGGGCACCGTCGCCGACCAGGTCTACGAGTGCGACGGCCAGTTCATCGTCGCCGCCCTCAAGGACGTCTTCAAGAAAGGCTATGCCACCCTCGACCAGGTGAAACCCATGATCGAGCAGCAAGTCCGCAACGAGAAGAAGGCCGAACTCCTCATGGCCCGCGCCGAAGAGGCCGCCAAAGCCGGCAAAGACATCAACAGCATCGCCGCCAAGCTGGCCGTCCAGGTCGACACCCTCGACAGCATCTCCTACGCCGACTACTACCTCGGCCGCTATGGCATGGAGCCCAAGGTGCAAGCCGCTGTGGCCGTCGCCAAGGGTGGCCTCGTCGGCCCCGTCAAGGGTTCCAGCGGCGTCTACATGGTGCAGGTCGACTCCAAGACCCCCAACGCCAATGCCAGCGCCGACGCCGTCAAGGCTCAGCTCGAGCAGGGCTTCCGCAACAAGGCACGCTTCCTCACCCAGGCCCTCCGCATGAGCGCAGACATCACCGACCAGCGCAACAAATTCTTCTAGCATAAACCAACCGCAACGCATCGAAGGTGGAAAGCGGAGCCCTACTGGTTGTTCCACTTTCCACCTTCGGTTTTCGACGAGACAATGAACCTCAAGCAATGGTGGACCCGACTGCGTAGCCGCTCGATGAGAGAGGTGATGCGCCACAAACACAAATTTGTGGTGATGGATACCAATACCTTCAAGGAGAAGTTCTCGTTCGAACTCACCGGTTCCCACCTCTTCGTTGCCCTCGGCATCGCCGTCATCGTCCTCATCGCGCTGACCACCGTCCTCATCGCCTTCACCCCTCTGCGCGAACTCATCCCCGGCTACACCAACGCCCGCGCCACACAGCTGACCTACGACAACGCCCAGCGTGTGGACTCGCTCGAGGCACGCCTCGAGCAGCAGGAGTGGATGGTGCGCACGATGCGCGCCGTGCTGGCGGGCGAAGACCTGGGGCGCGAGGCCGACTCGCTGCGGAGCGACACCCTCGCCACCCTGCCCGCCGTGGCCAAAGCCTACCGACGCTCCAAAGAGGACAGCCTGCTGCGCCTCGAGGTGGAGCGCGAAGACAGCCGCTATCAGGTAAAATCCGCCGCCTCGCCCGCCACCGAAACCACTCCCGCCATCATGCACCTCTTCTTCGCTCCCCTGAAGGGCAAGGTGCTCAAACCCTACAGCCCCAGCGAGAAGCACTATGGCGTCGACATCACCGGCGCTGTCAGCCAGCCCATCCACGCCGCCTACAGCGGCACCGTCGTCTCGGCCTCCTTCACGGCCGACGCCGGCTATGTGGTCTCCATACAGCATCCCGGCAACGTCATCTCCGTCTATCGCAACCTGGGCACCCTGCTCAAGCGCCAAGGCGACGCCGTCCGCGTAGCCGAACCCCTCGGCTACGTCGGCAACGCCGGCTTACGCGAGCAAGGCCCCTACCTCCACTTCGAACTCTGGGTCAACGGATCGCCCGTCAACCCCACAGAATACATATCATTCTAAACCCCCTACCGCTACGAAACAGATTGCCATACTAGGTTCCACCGGCTCCATCGGTACGCAGACGCTCAACGTCGTCCGCCGCCACCGCGACCTCTTCGGGGTCGAGGTGCTCTGTGCCGGCTCCAATGCCGACCTGCTCATCGAGCAGGCCCTGGAATTCTCCCCCAACGCCGTCGTCATCGCCGACGAGGGCAAATATCAGCAAGTACACGATGCACTGGACCCGCACGATATCAAAGTCTTCGCCGGCCAGCAGGCCATGGTGGAGGTGATGGAGATGGGCGGTATCGACATGGTGGTGGCCGCCATCGTGGGCTTCGCCGGCCTGCGCCCCACCCTGCGCGCCATCGAGTGCGGCAAGCATATCGCCTTGGCCAACAAGGAGACCCTCGTGGTGGCCGGCAGCCTGGTCACCGCCGCCGCCGAGCGCCACAGGGTGGCCCTGCTGCCCGTCGACAGCGAGCACTCGGCCATCTTCCAGTGCCTCATCGGCGAAGGCCCGGTGGACAAAATACTCCTCACCGCCAGCGGCGGCCCCTTCCGAGGCCGCTCGCGCGAGGAGCTGCAGCACGCCACCCTCGAGCAGGCCCTCCACCACCCCAACTGGAGCATGGGACGCAAGGTGACCATCGACAGCGCCTCGCTCATGAACAAGGGGCTCGAGGTGATTGAGGCCAAATGGCTATTTGGCGTTGAGCCCAAGGACATTGAAGTGCTGGTGCATCCGCAGTCGGTGGTCCACTCGATGGTGCAGTTCTGCGACGGCAGCATCAAAGCCCAGCTGGGCACCCCCACCATGGAGACCCCCATCCAGTATGCCCTCTCCTTCCCCCACCGCATCGAGAGCCACCTGCCGCGCTTCGACTTCATGCAGCATCCCTCGCTCACCTTCGAGCAGCCCGACCGCACCACCTTCCGCTGCCTCGACCTCGCCTACCGCGCCATCGAACGCGGCGGCAACATGCCCTGCGTCCTCAACGCAGCCAACGAGGTGGCGGTGCAACGCTTCATCGACGGGCAACTCTCCTTCCTCGGCATCGCCGACTTTGTGGAGCAAGCCCTCGAACGCGCCCACTTCATCCCCAACCCCACACTGGAAGACCTATTCGAAACCGATAAAACCATCCGACAGCAATGAACTGGCTAGCCCTCATCCTCAGCCTCACCATCCTGGTGGCCACCCACGAGTTGGGCCACCTGTTTTTCGCCAAGTTGTTCCACACGCGCGTGCGCAGGTACTATATATTTTTCAACTGGCAATTCTCCATCCTGAAAGCCAAGAAGTTCGGCGGCAAGTGGCACATCCTTTGGTTCAACTCGAAGACCCCCGACAGCTGGGACGAGAAGAACCTCGCCCCCGAGGACCAGGACAACACCCTCTGGGGCCTGGGCTGGATACCGTTGGGCGGCTACTGCGACATTGCCGGCATGATCGACGAGACCAAGGATGCCAAAGACCTCGAGGCCGAGCCCCAGCCGTGGGAGTACCGCACCAAACCCGCCTGGCAGCGCCTCTGCATCATCAGCGGCGGCGTGCTGGTCAACTTCGTCACCGCGCTGCTGCTCTACGGCATCATCTTCGCCCACTGGGGCAAGGACGAGCTGCCGATGCACAGCGCCACCCTGGGCTTCCAGTACCACCAGGTGATGCTCGACGAGGGCTTCCGGCAGGGCGACCTCATCCGCTCGATCGACGGGCAGGAGGTGGACGACTACGTGGCCGTCAACAAGATGCTCCTCCTCGGCGACGCCCGCAGGGTGACCGTGCGCCGCGGCGACTCGCTGGTGGACATCACCATGAGCGGCCGCCTCGTGGAGCGCGTCAACAGCGAGCGCGTCAAGCAACTCATGTCGCCCCGCATCCCCTTCGTGGTGAAGAGTTTCGCCGCCGGCTCGACAGCCGAGAAAGCCGGCATGATGCCCGGCGACAGCGTGGTCAGCATCGCGGGCAAGCCCATGACGGCCTTCAACGACATCACCGCCGCCCTGGGCGACCACAAGGGCGAGACCATCACCGTGAGCTTCTACCGCAACGGTGCCCTCGACTCGCTGCCTGTCGAGGTGAGCAGCGCAGGCAAGCTGGGCGTGCAGTGCGAGACCGACATCAAGCGCCTCTTCCCCGACGTGCGCCACATCGACTACACCCTCCTCCAGGCCATCCCCGCCGGCATCAGCCACGGCTGGGAGACGCTCATGACCTACGTCTCGGGCCTCAAGATGCTTTTCGCCCCCGGCGGCGCGCAGAACCTCGGCGGCTTCGGCGCCATGGCCAGCCTCTTCCCCGACCACTGGCACTGGCAGGCCTTCTGGGAGCTCACCGCCCTCCTGGCACTCATCCTGGCCTTCATGAACGTCATCCCCATCCCCGGCCTCGACGGCGGCCATATCCTCTTCACCCTCTGGGAGATCGTCACCCGCCGCAAACCCTCCGACAAGTTCCTCTCCTACGCCCAGAGCGTGGGCATGTTCCTCCTGCTGGCACTGATGATTTTCGCCAACGGCAACGACCTCTGGCGCTGGCTCTCTTCGAAATTCTAACCCCGCATGAAACGACTCGACCGCCTCATCCTCCGCTCCTTCATCGGGCCGCTGGCACTGACGTTCACCCTCGCCGTGCTGGTGCTGCTGATGCAGTTCGTGTGGAAATATGTCGACGACCTCGTCGGCAAGGGGCTCGAGTTCAGCGTCATCGCCGAGCTGCTGATGTATGCCTCGGCCACCTTTGTGCCCATGGCGCTCCCCATCGCCGTGCTCTTCGCCTCCATCATGACGATGGGCAACTTCGGCGAGAAATACGAGCTCGTGGCCATGAAGGCCGGCGGCGTCAGCGTGCGACGCGTCATGATGCCCATGGCGCTGGTGGCACTGCTGCTCACCGGCATGGCCTTCTACTTCGCCAACAACGTCATGCCCACCGCCATGCTCAAATACCGCATGACCCTCTACGACATCACGCGCAAGAAACCCGCCGTCAACATCCGCCCCGGCGAGTACTACAAGGAGCTCGACGGCTACGTCATCCGCGTCGGCAACAAGGGCAAGGACGGCCGCACGCTGGAGGACATCATCATCTACGACCACTCGCGCGGCTCGGGCGAGATGAACGTCATCGTGGCCCGCAGCGGCATCATGCAGGCCACGCCCGACAACCGCTTCCTCCAGTTCACCCTCCGCGACGGCTACTCCTACACCGAATCCACCACCGGCGAGAACTACCAACGCCGACCCTTCACCACCATCGGCTTCCGCCAGCAGACCATCTCCTTCGACATCTCGTCCTTTGCCTACAACAAGACGACGGAGGACATCTTCAAGGGCAGCTACCAGATGATGAATATCAACCAGTTGGACACCGCCATCCTCAAGCTCGACTCCTCGCTCGCCAAGCGCCAAGAGCAGTGCCGCACCGAGCTCACCTCCGCCCTCCACGCATGGCCGCGCATGTCCGAAGCGGCCGACAGCGCCGCTGTCGCCACCACCGCCACCTTCACCGCCCTGCTCGACAGCATGCCCGCCGCCGACCGACAGCGCGCCCTCACCTACGCCCGCAACGCCGCACAGACAGCCTCCTCGCAGGCCAAAATGTACGCCGACATGATCGAGTCCGACCGCGAATACATCAACCGCCACCACATCGAGTGGCACCGCAAATTCACCCTCTCCGTCGCCTGCCTGCTGCTCTTCCTCGTCGGCGCACCCTTCGGCTCCATCGTCCGCAAAGGCGGCCTCGGCCTGCCGCTGGTCGCCTCCGTGGCCTTCTTCGTCCTCTACTACGTCGTGGGCATGATCAGCGAAAAGGCCGTCCGCGAGTCCGCCCTCGGCCCCGAAGGCATGTGGATCTCCTCGCTCGTCATGCTACCCATCGGCATCGTCCTCACCCTCCAGGCCACCACCGACTCCTCCTTCTTCGACTCCTCCTCCTGGGGCAAATTCTTCCGCCGCCTGGTGGGAAAAAAATGACACCCTGCCCACAAAAACTTCCCCTATTTTCCCATCGGTGGGTAATAATGGGAAAAGGCCTATCTATTACCCTAGAGAACCCCTACCGTTCCCCTAGGGAACCCCTGTGCGCGGGCCTCGCGTCGCACCCCCCGCACCTCGAACCCAACACCCTGTTCCACTGCACCTTATACACTTTATTTGTTTTTCTCAAAAAAAAAGCATACCTTTGCAATTTCAGAACAGAAAACAGTACCAATATTAACACATTAAACAACCGCACATTATGGCAAAAGAAGTCAACGATGCCAACGCCCAGAAGCTGGAAAAGCTAAAAATACTGCAAAGCACACTCGACAAAATTGAGAAGAGCTACGGCAAAGGTTCAATCATGAAACTCGGCGACCGTCCCGAGGAGCAGCTCGACGTCATCTCCACCGGCAGCATCAGCCTCGACAACGCCCTCGGCGTCGGTGGTTTCCCCCGCGGCCGCGTCATCGAAATCTACGGCCCCGAGTCGTCCGGTAAGACCACCCTGGCCATCCATGCCATCGCCGAGTGTCAGAAGCAGGGTGGCATTGCAGCCTTCATCGATGCCGAGCACGCTTTCGACAGCTTCTATGCCAAGAAGCTCGGCGTCGACATCGACAACCTCCTCGTCTCCCAGCCCGACAATGGCGAGCAAGCCCTCGAAATCGCCGACAACCTCATCCGCTCCGGCGCCATCGACATCATCGTCATCGACTCTGTCGCCGCCCTCACCCCCAAAGCCGAGATCGACGGCGACATGGGCGACAGCAAAGTCGGCCTCCAGGCACGCCTCATGAGCCAGGCCATGCGCAAACTCACCGCCACCATCAGCAAGACCAACTGCTGCTGTATCTTCATCAACCAGCTCCGCGAGAAGATCGGCGTCCTCTTCGGCAACCCCGAGACCACCACCGGCGGCAACGCCTTGAAGTTCTATGCCTCGGTCCGTGTCGACATACGCCGCACCCAGGCCATCAAAGATGGCGACCAAAACATCGGCAACCGTGTCAAGGTACGCATCGTCAAAAACAAAGTGGCACCCCCCTTCCGCACCTGCGAGTTCGACCTCATGTTCGGCGAAGGCATCTCCAAACTGGGCGAAATCATCGACCTTGGCGTCGACATGGAGGTCATCCGCAAGAGCGGCTCCTGGTTCAGCTACGGCGAGAGCAAGCTGGCCCAAGGCCGCGAAGCCCTCAAGCAGCTGCTGCGCGACAACCCCGAACTCTGCGAAGAGCTCGAAGGCAAGATACGCGAAGCCCTCAAATCCAAGACCGAAGAATAACCCTCTCACCCCCATAAAGCTATGAAAAGATTATTCGCAACACTGCTTATGCTGGCTTGGCTCCCGGTGTGGGGCCAGGTCGTGCAACCCGACACCGCACGACGCGTCATCCCGGCCGACAGCATCGCCGTGGACGACGACGAGGACGACGACGGCCCCAACGTCATCGGTGCCCAGCCCGCCCCGCGCCGCCCCAAAGGCGAAGCCAACGTCATCGGCGCCCCCGTCTACTACAACCAGGACGGCAGCGTCCGCGGCTCGCGCCAGCCTGCCCCGCCGTCCCGCCGCGGCGGTCGTCCCGCCATGCCCGAACACCACTACCTTAACAACGTCGGGCTCAACTTCAACAGCGTCTTCCTCGAAGTGGAAGCCGCTATGGGGCACCGCAGTGCGCTGGGTCTCAACCTCACCTACCTGCCCGAGCGCTGGGGCGTCTACGGCTCGGCCCTCTTCGGCCCCCGCCGGCAGTACTACAGCATCGGCCCCGCCGTGCGCCTCTCCGGCCGCCAAAGCAGCGTTGACTGGCACCTCTATTCCGGCCTCACCTTCGGCCGCCGCCTGGGTGGCGAGATAGGCTTCCGCGTGGCGGCGCCCTCCAGGGGCCACGAATTCTGCTGGACCTCCGCCTCGCTCGGCATGGCCGTCATCGACGGCAACAGCTACCTCACCCTCGGCCTCAGCCTCGAACTCTCAGCCCTCCTCGGCCTCAGCCTATTCTTCTGGTAAACACCTATGTACATCATCGACGAGCAACGCGAAGAACAAGAGATACAAGCCCGCTACGACGAGCTCCTGGAAGCCTGCCAGGCCCTCAAGCCCCTCACCCCCAATGAGGAGATGAGCATCCTGCGCGCCTACCAGATGGCCAAGAAAGCCCACGCCGGCACGCGCCGAAAAAGCGGCGAACCCTATATCTTCCATCCCCTGGCCGTGGCACTCATCGCGGTCAAAGAGGTGGGCCTCGGCCCCACGGCCGTCATCTGCGCCCTGCTCCACGACGTGGTGGAGGACACCGACATCACCGTCGACGAGCTCCGCGTCGTCTTCGGCGACCGCGTGGCCAAGATAGTCGACGGCGTCACCAAGATAGAGGACGTCATGGTGCTGCAGCAGACCGAGAGCAAGCAGGCCGAAAACTACCGCAAGATACTGCTCTCGATGTGCAACGACGTCTATGTCATCTTCCTCAAGCTCTGCGACCGGTTGCACAACATGCGCACGCTGGACTCGATGAAGGAGACCAAGAAGTTCATCATTGCCAGCGAGACCTCCTACCTCTACGTGCCCTTGGCCCACCGCCTGGGCCTCTACACCATCAAGACCGAACTCGAGGAGTTGGTGATGAAATACACCAATCCTGAGAAGTACGCCGAGATAGAGGCCAAGATAGCCGCCACCGCCGGCACCAGCGAGCGGCTGGAGGAGTGCCTGGTGAAGCCCGTGCGAAAGATGCTCGACGAGGCAGGGTGCGACTACAAAATCAAAACCCGAGTCAAGTCGGTCTACAGTTGTTGGAAAAAGATTGAGAACAAGCATGTGGCCTTCGAGGAAATCTTCGACCTCTACGCCATGCGCATCATACTGAGAGGAGTGCCCCGCGAGCGCGAGAAGGAGGAATGCTTCCGTGTCTATGCCCTCATTTCGGGCCAGTTCGAGCCCAATCCCAAGCGCTTCCGCGACTGGATCACCCACCCCAAGAACAACGGCTACGAGAGCCTGCAGACCACTGTGATGACCCCCATAGGGCGCTGGGTGGAGATACAGATACGCACCGAGCGCATGGACACCATCGCCGAAAAGGGCATGGCGGCCCACTTCCTCTACAAGGAGGCCCACCCCGACGAGGAGCTGGAAAGCAACCCAGTGGAGGAGTGGCTGCAGCAGATACGCACCACGCTTGAGCAGACCGACAAGAGTGCGCTGGACCTGGTGGAGGAGTTCAAGGAGGCGCTCTACACCAAGGAGATATACCTCTTCACCCCCAAGGGTCGCACCGTCACCCTGCCCAGTCGCAGCACGGTGCTTGACTTCGCCTACGCCATCCATACCGACCTCGGGCACCACTGCATCGGGGCCAAGCTGAATGCCCGCGTGGCGGGCCGCAACGAGCGCCTGCACACGGGCGACCAGGTGCAGGTGCTGACCACGGAGAACACCGTGCCCAACGAGCAGTGGCTCGCCGAATGCACCACCCCGCGAGCCAAGGAGGCTATCAAGGACTTCCTGAAAGCCCACAAGAAGGAGCGTGCCGACGAGGGGCGCCGCCGCCTGCGCGGCTACCTCGAGGGGCTGCACCTGAAGGACAACCGGCAGAACTGGGGCCAGCTGAAGCGCTACCTGGGCAACCAGTCGGACATCGACGTGCTCTACGGCCTGGCCGTGGGGGCGATCACCGAACACCAGGTGGCCGAATGCTTCGGCAAGGCCCGCCCGGCGCCCAACCTGCTCTTCCTCAAGCAATACAAGGACATTTTCGACGGCATGACCGACAAGGCGGCGCGGCCGGAAAACGTCGAACCCACAACGCCTTTCCTGCTGGACAAAGACTATGAGCACCTGCCGACCGAGACGGCCGCGTGCTGCAAGCCGGTGCAGGGCGACCAGGTGGTGGGCATCGTGCAGGACGGCCGCATCATGGTGCACCGCACCAACTGCAAGGAGGCCATGCGTGAGATGGCGAACCACGAGAACCACATCGTGCGCGCCAAATGGCGGCCGGGCGAGCAGTTGTCGCTCCTGACGGGTATCGCCCTGACGGCCATCGACCGCAAAGGGCTGCTGCAGGACATCACACGCCTCATCTCCGAAGAGATGGACCTCAACATGCGCGCCATCACCCTGGAGGCTTCCGAGGGCGTGGGGCGCGGCATCATCATGCTCTACATCAACAACCTGGACCACCTGTCCAGCCTCATCGACAAACTGCGCACCATTGATGGAATCGAAGACGTACGACGCATTTAAGCGCCTCAACGACATACTGGACACCCTGCGGCGCGAATGCCCATGGGACCGCCAGCAGACGATGAAGAGCCTGCGCTACCTCACCATCGAGGAGGTGCACGAGCTGAGCGAAGCCATCGTACAAATTGAAAATTTAAAATTGAAAATTGAAAAAGGCGACGTGGACGATGCGTCGGCAAAGTCTCAGTTTTCAACTTTCAATTTTCAATTGATGAAAGAGCTGGGCGACCTGGCGATGCACATCCTGTTCTATTGCAAGCTGGCCGAGGAGCAGGGGCTCTTCACGCAGGCCGACGTGTACAACGCCATCAGCGACAAGCTCATAGCGCGCCACCCTTTCATCTACGACCGCGAGAACTACCACGGCGAGAACTGGGAGCAGCTGAAGATGCGCGAGGGGCGCAAGGACGTGCTCGAGGGGGTGCCTGAGAGCCTGCCGTCGCTCGTCAAGGCCATCCGGATGCAGGAGAAGGTGGCGGGCCGGACAGAGAACACGGCCGAGCCTACCGAGATGACGGAGGAGGAGTACGGGCAGCAGCTGTTCGACCTTGTGGACTGGGGCCGCCGCCACGGCCTGAATGCCGACGACGCGCTCTGCCTGGCCAACCGCCGTTTCGCCGAGCGTCACCGGAACGGGTAGGGGTTCGGTAGGGGAACGGTAGGGGTTCTCTAGGGTAATAGATAGGCCTTTTCCCATTATTACCCATCGGTGGGTAATAATGATACCGCTTGCGATCGCCTATAGGCCTTTGGGGCTGACAATCGAGGGCGGGCGAAAAGGAGTCCGGCACCCGACGCTTGCGTCGGGTGCCGGACATGGGCATATACTTATGCAACAAGGATTATTTGTTGTAGCGCTGGCACTCCTTGGGGGTGACGCAGGTGCCGGTGGCGCGGGCCACGAGGATTTTCTCCGGCAGCACCTCGGCGGCGGAGTCGCTGATATCGGGACGGGGCTTGATGACTTTGTAGGCCTCGAAGCTCATCTTGCGGCTGGTGTTGCCGACGTGGGTGATTTCGCCGTAGGCCTCGATATAGTCGCCGGCGTAGACGGGGGCTTTGAACTCGACCATGTCGTAGGCGCAGAAGAGGCCTTCGTCGCCGTCCTGGATGATGAGGAGTTCGGTGGCGACATCGCCGAAGAGGTGGAGCATGTGGGCGCCGTCGACGAGATTGCCGCCGTAGTGGGCATCCTTGGCGCTCATGCGGACGCGGAGCATTGATTTGACTGCCATAATTTGTTATGTTTTAAGGTTTGTACTTTTATATGTTTATCTGTTGATTTCCAATATGTAGTAATTCTATTTCACCCCTCTCCCACCCCCACTTTGACTTCTGCAAAGATAAGAACAATTCGGCATGTGGACAAATTATTTTTTCCACCCTAAAGAATTATTCGGACCGCTGCACGCGCCTATTGGGGCTTGCGGCTGTAGGCTAGCCGGCAGGCCTGAGGACAACGGAGCCGCACTGGGAGAAGCGTCGGTTGAAGGTGTAGGCGAAGCGGAAGGTGGCGAGGTAGCGCTCGACGACAGTACGGAAGCGGGCTTTCCACTCGTCGCCGGGCTGATGGTCGCCGCTCCACTGGTAGACGTAGTAGTCGACCGACCCGTCGGGCGCGAGGAAGAGGCGTCCCCAAAATCTGTACACATCAGCCCAACTCATCCCCGCGTCAATCAGCGCGTTGCGCAGTCCGAGGACAAACTGCTGCCACGCCTGCATGTACTGCTGCGGGATGCTGTCGCCCAGGAGGTAGACCCCGGTGGTGTAGTGGTGCTCGAGGGCACCGCTGGTGTCGAGCGTGAGACCAAGTTCATAGAGCTCGGGGATCAAGACTGCGCGGGTGCGGATGCAGGAGAGCTCCGGTATCGGCACGGAGACGACACGGACACTGTCATCGCAGGAGACGCGGATGTCGCTGTCCATCTGCTCGTCGGTGACGTGGATGGTGCGCAACGGCGTGTCGGTGGCGTGCAGTTGGAAGAAATTGTCGCAGGGGGTGAGGTCGATATCGGTAATCTGCGTGGCGCGGATGTAGACCGACTTCATCTTAGAGCAAGGCGTGAGGTCTAGTTCGCGGAGGGGCGAGAAGATGCAGAAGAAGTAGGTCAGGTCGGGGAAGGGGGCGAGGGAGAAGGTGTCAAGGTGGGTGTAGCTGAGCTCGATGTGCTGCAGGCGACGACAGCTGTCGATGTCAAGGCGGCGCAGCGGCATGTGGATGCCGTAGAGATTTTCCAGGCGGCGCAACGCATTGAGGTCGAGCTCCTCGATGGGGTTGCCGCTACAGACGAGTGAAGTCAGCTGCGGAAACATCTCGATGCCGCGGAGCGAGTGGATACCTTCCTCATAGCATATCAGTTCCGACAAGGTTTTCCCCTCGGCGGTGGGGCGCAGACGATGGCCGAAGACCCTCTCGGCATAGCCTTTCTCGAGCAGGAGGGTGCGAAAGGCCTTGTCGGGCACTGTGGCCGTTATCTCACCTGCCTCGCGGTGGACAGCGCAGGAGGAAAACAACGTCACAAGGAGGCACACGAGGAGGCTTACACCCCCGTGGAGGCGATGCGCACGATTTCTGGCATAACAGTCTGTGCTGCAGCGGGTAGCATGGTGTATCATACGGCGGTCGATTTTTTGTGTTTTTTTCGCAAAACGGCCTCATTTTGTCGATTTACAACAGACTGATTTACAGCACTGAACAGATACCCTCTTCTTCCCTTCTTCTTCCATACCAGGTGGTCGAAAAGGGACCGGCTCCGAGGGGAGCAAATGGGGTGGGATGCGGTGGGCATAATGGAGGCGTTTGACGATGCAAAAATACAAATATTTCTTTGTCTAAAAAAATATTTTTGCAGTGTGGGGAAATATTCGTATTTTTGCAGCCAGAAAATACATAAAAAGATGGATATGGAAACGATGGATCCGAAGCCCGTCGGACGGCCGCGCGCGACCACCAAGAAGCCCCGGCCCGCAACCGAAGACCTCCCCAAGACACCGGAAAGCGAACTGATGTCGGTGGAGGAATTCTTTGGCAAAGTATGGGATCGATACCTTGAAAAGCATGAAAGTCTACAAAGTTAAAATCTCCCACAAAACATGGCGAGATATCGAAGAGTTGTCTGACTTTCTGCTGACCGTCATGAGTACGGAAGGCGCAAGAAAGTACCTCGACAACATGATTGCCGAGGTGCAGTCGTTGTCGTTGCTGGCGGGTCTCTATCGCGTGAGCCCGATGGCTGACATCCGCCAGTACCATCCACGGGCACGCCGCATGGTGAGCCACAACAAACGGTGGGTCTACATCTTCCACATGGAGGACGACATGGTCATCGTCGACCGCATCAGACCCTCGAAAACCATCGCCAAATAATCCAACATTATAGATTCCACCTATTCTAGACCGTATATACCCGCATCACGCACTCGCCGCAGTCGAACTGGAGGCGGAAGAGACGCTCTTGGTTGCGGAGGAGGAGGGTGTCGGTGGGGACGATCTGGTGGGGGTTGGGTCCGCCATCGCGGAGGCAGCAGCCTAGCTCGTGACGGAGGCAGTATTTAGTGGTCATAAGAGCTTTGCCGGCATAATCACCCGTCTGCTCCAAGCCATGCTCTATTTCGATGGCTCCGTGGCGGCGATAGAAGGCCTCCGCGCGCTGGTTGATGACGTTGGAGCGATAGTCCAAATGGCTGGCAACAGAGGGAATATCGGGAGATGTTTCACGTGGAACATCCTGCGGACGGAAATGTTTAATGCGGTATTCCTTAAGCAATTCCACCGCACGGCGACGGAGCTCGTTGAGAGTGCCTGCAGTGATAAAATAGCGCCCCTCGGTGGTGTCGGTGACCTCAGTTGCCACGAAGGGACTATCGCCAAGTTTGGAGAGCTGCTTGACAATGGTGTTGGACGACTTGATGGGGCGGTCCGAGGGCAGGTGCTCGGCGGCCATATGCTGGACAATGGTGACACCATCCTCGTCCGTGAGGTCGAGACTGAAGCCGCGGCGCGTGACGCAGAAGAGCATCCGGACGCCAATCTTGCGCTCAGCAGTCCGGCCGGCAAGCATCTTCTCGAAAGCCTGGTCTTGATTGCGCCACAGCTGAGTGCCAATCTTGATGCGAGGCATCTGGTTGGGGGTGATGACATTGCCCTCCACGCCGTTGACCAGGAAGCCCTGCAGGCGGTTGCGCTCGTCGAAGAAGCAGAGGCCGTCGCCATTGACGAAGGTTTCCTTGCTGTCTACCGTCAGTGTAAACCGACCGACAGTTGACACCACTCCGACAGGCTTGCCGATGGACTTTTGTGTGGCAAAGGAGGCCATGGGCTGACGTCCGCGGAGGAAGTAGTCGGTATAGCTGCGGTTAAAGGTGCGCTCTGGGTCGGGGGTGAAGAAGACAGTGGTGGCGCCGGAGGAGGCGCGCTCGTGTCCATCCATCATACTATCAAGCAGTTGACGATAGTATGCGGTGATATTCTTCACATAGGAAAGATCTTTCAGGCGTCCTTCAATTTTAAACGACGAAATACCTGCATCTATCATAGACCCAATATGTTGACTGGCATTGAAATCTTTGAGCGAAAGGAGGTGGCGGTTCTTCATAATGGTGCGCCCCTCTTCGGTCAGCAGGTCGTAGGTGGAGCGGCAGGGCTGCGAACAGGCACCTCGATTGCCACTGCGCTGGTTAAGGTATTGACTCATATAGCATTGGCCACTGTAGCTGACACAGAGAGCGCCGTGGACAAAGCCTTCGAGGTCGACCGAGGTAGCCTCACGTATGGCTCGCATCTGCTCCAGAGAGGTCTCTCGAGCCAGGATTACACGCTTGAACCCTACTGATTCCATGAACTTTACACGCTCGACAGAGGCGTTGTGGCACTGTGTGCTGGCATGGAGCTCGATGGGTGGAAGGTCACACTCCAAAAGTCCTAAGTCCTGGATAATCAACGCATCAACGCCAACATTGTAGAGCTCACGTATCATCTCAACTGCAGGCTCCAGCTCATCGTCGAAGAGAAGCGTGTTCACGGTCGCAAATACCTTGGAACCATACAGATGCGCATAGTTGACCAAAGCCTCTATATCCTGGATGGTATTGGTGGCGGCAGCACGAGCGCCGAAGGCAGGCGCACCAATGTAGAGAGCATCGGCACCATGGTTCACGGCCTCGCGGCCGAACTCCAGGCTCTTGGCAGGGGAAAGCAATTCCAGTTTCATGCAATAATCAACGCAGCGACGCGTTATTTATTGTATGTTTAAACAAAGCAAAATCATATATGGAGGGCTAAAAGCGTTGGCCCGCGAGCTGACCAAGCCGGAATGGGCAGGGGCTCGGTACACCATCCTGCTGGACGAAAACACATTCCAACACTGCCTGCCGCAGGTTATCTCGCAGGTGGAAGCGCTACAGGAGGCGGAATTCATCGAGGTGCCGGCGGGCGAAGAATGCAAGAGACTGGAGGTAGCGGCACAAGTGTGGCAGACGCTGCTCGACGGCGGCGCCGACCGGCAGCATGTGCTGGTGAACCTCGGCGGCGGATCGGTGTGTGACCTCGGCGGTTTCGTGGCCGCAGGCTACAAGCGCGGCCTGCGCCACATCAACATCCCAACCACCTTGCTATCAATGACTGACGCCGCCATCGGCGGCAAAACAGCCATTGATTTCGGCGGCGTGAAAAACAGTATCGGATTTTTCCATCCAGCTGAGCTAACTGTCATAGACCATGCGTTTTGCAACACCTTACCCTCCGAGGAAATAGCCAATGGGCTGATGGAGATGGTGAAGACCTCAGCCGTCACAGACAATACTCTATTTGAACAACTTACAAGTGCCACCACGCTGACAAAGCAGCATATTGTAGAGGTGGCGAGGATGAAAAACCGAATCGTGAAATCCGACCCCTACGACCATGGAATCAGGAAGATACTGAACTTTGGACATACCTTCGGGCACGCCATCGAGATGTACTCGCACCTGCCACATGGCATCAGCGTGGGTGTCGGGATGCTGGCTGCGATGTACCTCTCAACGAAAAAACTAGGGCTGGCCGAGGAAATCTATCTATCATATTCCACGTGGATTAGTGCGAAAATAAAACTACCCAAATACACTCTGAAAGACATCGAAAAGATGCTTCCCTTGATGCATCAAGACAAAAAGGCAAAAGAGGGGGCAGTGCGATGCGTGCTTCTGCAGGAAATCGGTGCCGCTGCTATCGACATCGAAGTGTCAGACCACGAACTTCGCGACGCATTTCTACATATTTAAACCACATAGAACAAGCGATTTACCCCCGCTGTTTCACGTGAAACAGCGGGGGTGTTTTTCTCATGCACTAACGGGCAAAGGCAATGAGGAGGACAGAAATGTCGGCTGGGGAGACGCCACTGATACGGGAGGCTTGGCCGATGGTGGCGGGATGATGCTTGGAGAGTTTCTCGCGTGCCTCGTAGGAGAGGGCGTCGAGGAGGAAATAATCGTAGTCGGTCGGCAAGGGAATGTCCTCGAACTTGAGGATACGGTTGGCCACTTCCTGCTCCTTTTCGATATAGCGTTGATACTTGATGGCGGTCTCTACATCCTGCACCACGTCGGCAGGGAGGGACGAGACGGCGGCAGAGACCTCGGGGGCAAGCTGAGCAAGGTCGCGGAGCGAAAGCTCAGGACGTAACAGAAGGCTGGAGAGACGCACCTTTTGATTAAGGAGCGCCGAGCCATGCTCCTGAAGCCAGGCATTGACATCGGAGGGCACCACGGGCGTTGCCTCGACGAGCCGACGCAGTTCGCGGGCCTCCCCTACCCTCTTCTCCACACGGCGCATGCGGGTATCATCGGCCAGCCCGATGGCATGGCCAAGCGGAGTGAGGCGCTGGTCGGCATTGTCCTGCCGGAGGAGGATGCGGTATTCGGCACGCGAGGTGAACATACGGTAGGGCTCGTCAACACCCTTGGTGACGAGGTCGTCAATCAGCACACCGATATACGCCTGAGAACGCGAGAGGACAAAAGGCGCCTTGCCCTGGAGTTTCAGCGCGGCATTGACACCAGCCATAAGGCCCTGGCAGGCGGCCTCTTCGTAGCCGGTGGTGCCATTGACCTGGCCGGCAAAGTAGAGACATTCAACGCGCTTGGTCTCAAGGGTGTAGGAGAGCTGGGTGGGCGGGAAATAGTCGTACTCGATGGCATAGCCGGGCTTAAAGATACGGGCTTCGGCGAAGCCGTCGATGGAGCGCAGGGCGTCGAGCTGCACATCGAGGGGAAGCGACGAAGAGAAGCCATTGATATAGTAGGACTGCGAGTGCCACCCTTCGGGCTCGACGAAAAGCTGGTGGTGGTCCTTGTCGGCAAAGCGGTCGATCTTATCCTCGATGGAGGGGCAATAGCGCGGCCCACGGCCCTGAATGCGGCCGGTGAACATGGGAGAGCGCTCGAAACCGGTGCGGAGAATGTCGTGAGTACGGAGGTTGGTATTGGCAATATAGCAGGGGCGCTGCTCGGTAAGTGGCTTGGTATCAGCGAACGAGAACTTGGAGGGATGCTCGTCGCCAGGTTGGATTTGCAGGCGGTCGAAGTCGATGGTGCGTCCGTCGACACGCACCGGCGTGCCGGTCTTGAGGCGCTGCACCTCGAATCCGAGGCTGCGCAGCTGGTCGGAAAGCCCGGTGGCTGGAGCCTCCCCTACCCTACCCCCTTGCCAGGAATCGGTGCCGATATAGATGGTGCCGTTGAGGAAGGTGCCACTGGTGAGCACCACGGCGCGGCAGGGGATGGTGTGTCTCATGCGGGTGCGCACACCGCAGACGGCATTGCCGTCGAGCTCGAGGGCCACGACCTCGTCCTGCCAAAGGGAAAGTCCCGGGATATTCTCCAGCACCTGGCGCCAATTCAGCGAGAAGAGCATGCGGTCGCACTGGGCGCGGGGGCTCCACATGGCAGGGCCTTTGGAGAGGTTGAGCATGCGGAACTGGATGGCCGAGCGGTCGGTGACGATGCCGCTCCAGCCGCCGAGGGCGTCGACTTCGCGCACAATCTGCCCCTTGGCCACGCCGCCCATGGCGGGATTGCAGGACATCTGGCAGATGGTGTCGAGCATTTGGGTGACAAGCAGCACACGACACCCCAGCTTGGCAGCTGCAGCCGCAGCCTCGGCGCCGGCATGTCCACCGCCCACAACCACTATATCGAAAGACTCAAACTGCATAGACCATGGTGGTTACGCTGTGTGTTCCACGTGAAACATCTGCTCCCAGAGGGCCAAAGCGTCGGCCTCCTGACGGCGCATCTCGGCGGCTTCGTCGGGCGACTTGTCGCCCTGCCCAAGGAGGTGGAGCACGCCGTGGATGAGGACGCGGTGGAGTTCCTGCTCGAAGGGGACGTCAAACGAGAGGGCATTCTCCCCTACCCTGTCGATGCTGATGAGGATGTCGCCCGAGATGAGGTCGGCGGCGACATAGTCGAAGGTGATGATGTCGGTGTAGGTGTCGTGGTCAAGGAACTGACGGTTGACCTCAAGGATATGGTCATCGTCGCAGAAGAGGTAGGAGATGTTGCCTACCTGCTTGCCACGCCGACGGACCACCTCGGCGACCCACTGACGCACCTGTTGGGGCATCGGGAGCTCGAAATCTATATTTTGACTAGCAAAGCGGACAGACATGGCAACTGATACAATATTCTGATTTACAATATAATATGGAGGCTTTTACGGGATTTATTCCTCAAAATGGCTGGCGTATTCGGAGCGGGGGAGGATAGCAGTGCTCCGCGAGCGACGGAAAACGAGGAATGCCTCATGCAGCGACGGGGTGGAAGTGGCTCTCGAGGACGGCGATGCGTTGGAGGGCGTCGGCGGGGTCGATACCGTTGACGTCGAATTCCATCCTGACCACCCTACCCCCGTCGGAGAAGGTCATGCGGTCAGAGAGCTGGCGCATGACGAAGATGCCCTCGCCGCGGGTGGCGTCGCCGGAGGGGAGGTCACCGAACTGACCGTGGTCGAACCCGGCCCCCTGGTCGGCCACCTCGACGAAGAGGCCGCCGCGGCAGGTGCCGAAGGTGAGGGTGACAGTCTTGGCGGCGTCGGACCGGTTGCCGTGGAGGATGGCGTTCTCGGCGGCCTGGAGGGTGGCCACTTGGAGGGTGGAGTAGTAGCTGCCGACGTTGCAGAGGCGGCAGAAGTGAAAGAGGCGCTCCTCGACTTGGTTCAGATTGTCGGTATCAGACTGTATTACAAACGATTCGGTCATAATCTCGGGGGTATAAAAGTGCTACAAAGATACAAAAAAGTTGGCAACAGGGGCAAAAAAAGTCAAAAATGGGTGCAGATTGCTGTGTATCAGAAATGTAGGATAGAGGCGGAAAAGTGGTGAAAAAACTGAAAAAAGTCCGAAAAAAGGGGCAAAAAGGCAGGAATGCGACAGGCTGATTGTCAGCACATTGTAGGCATCCTCTTCTTCCCCTCTTCTTCCTAACTTAATACCCCCTTCCGCCTTGTCAGCGGAAGGGCAGGGGAGGGGGGAAAAATTTATTTTGCCATGTCGGGAAAAGTTTGTAATTTTGCATCCGATTTCACGAGGAAATCACGAAGCGTTATACTTCGTACTTGCGAATGGGAACCTAGGAAACTTCCATTTTGTAATGCAAGTGAGTATAATGGTTTGCGTGTTATGCGTGGGCTGTTATGGCTACATCTACATTACAAGGTTATTCCTAGGACCTCCATTCGAAAGACGTGGTATACCAGTGCCACGCTTTGTTGTTAAGTTAATCGTTGAGGGACGGACGGTAACAAAATTTACACAAAATGAGGAACATTCGTATTATATCCATGTTGCTAATGGCCTTATGTATTGGATCATGCAAAAATACCAAAGAAAAAGAGATTGTCTATAACGACAAGATTCAAGACACATTTTTTGGGGCAACATTCGGGGCTTCGAAGGAAGATGTGGTTAAAGCCATTTGCAATCACAGTTTCGGTTATCAGCCTAGTCTATTTGATGAGGACACGAGACAATCGTTCATAAAAATAGATACAAATACACATACCACTGTTGAACGCTTTAGTTTTGGAAATATGCTGTGGGAAATGCTGGACGTATGGTATTGCAACAATCTATTCCATCAGATTCGATTTATGAATGCCCATAAGTCAAAGGAATCCGCATTACGTGATTTCGAAAATGTTCTATCAACAGTATCCTCCAAATACCATTTGTATGAGCCTTCTATCGATGATACTAACACCTACAGACTATTCGAAGGGAAAACTAATGAGGGACTATGGGTTAGTATTAGTTGTTTTCGTTATGAAAGTATATCTCATGATATATATGTTGGTGTTGATCTTTCTTACGGGGATAATAATTATACCAGTGTAAGTAACGAATTATAAACAATATGAAAAAAGAATGTATTTTTGCGGCAGGCATCTGCCTATTAATTGGTGCCGGAATCGGTTTAGTTGTAGGTATTTCTACAATGAAAAATACATGTGACAAAGAAAAGCATGACGCAGTTGTCCATTCACTTAATGCGATGCACACAAAATTGCAAAACTATGCAATCAACCACTACAACTCATCCGCTAATGAATGTACAGAAAAAACTATAGCATTTGTTTCTAGTTTCTTAGAAAAATTTGACAAGGATAGATACGAAGAGGGGACTCTTTATACGAAGAAAGAAATGAAAACGATTGAGAAAAAAAGTACTATCCCCGTATTTCTTGAAGGACTATACGAGCCAATGTTGAAAAAAGGAATCATTTCGCCACCAGGGTTACTCGAGTCGCATTTACCAACTAAACCGAGGAAAACAATCATATCCACCGACCCGCCGGTGCAAGAAGAACTCAAAGAAACCAATGATATTTTACTTTAGTGCACTAAAGTAAAATACGAGAGTTCGTTATTTTGCTTTTCGCCAACAAAGACTTTTATCTCAACTTACCTCAAAAACTTGAGATAAGAATATGCGTTATCTCAAATTTTAACAAAAACTTGAGATAAAGGGGTGCACTATCTCAAGTTTAGAACAGAAGTCTACCGGTAGAAGTAGTCGTTGACTTCTGGCAGCAGTAAGAGGACTACACCAACGAGAGATGCCTGCGCTGAAGGGCTGTGAGGATGCTCTCGGAGGCCACTGCGTTGAGCCCACGGAATGTGGTATGTGCCTTCAATTCGGCCAAAGACATGGTGAGTAGCAGTTGGGCTATACATTCATCTGCGAAAGAGTTGCTCACCACATCTACTCCTGTGAAGTCGAGCACAACCTTCTCTTCCCTTTCAAGCAGAGGCTCCAGTTGTTCGTGCACCTTCCGCCCAAGGAGACGGGTGCCCAAATTCTCTCCAAAATCCCTAAAGCAGAATGTTACCATAGTTCTTTCAATTCGTTATCGGTTAAAAATTTGAAACATTCATCTTAACCTATCGGGCTACTTTGTTTTTTCATTGCAAAGATACAACTTTTATTTTACTTTGTAGTATTTTCTATCGGTAGAAATAGTCGTTGACCTTTTGGCGGTAGTAGGGGGAGAGGGTGGGGGGGAGGGAGCGGAGGGGGTCGGAGGTGGGGGCGAGCTGGCGGTTGTAGCGTTCGAGCTCGGCGGGGGAGGGCTGGCTGTAGAGGTCGCCGGCCTCGCGGCTTTCGCGGCGCTCCTCGCGTTCGCGCTGCATCTCGGCGCGCTCGTGCTCGAGCAGGCGCGTCATGATCTGCTGCTGGCGCTGGAGGGTCTGCTGGGTGATGGTGCGGTTGACGAGGTCGGCCTCGGTCTGCTCCATCTGGCGCATCATCTGGTCGATCTCGCGTGCCAGCTTGGGGTCGCCGCCGGCGGCGGACTTCATCTCCTGGCCGTACTGCTGCATCATGCGGCGTATCATCTCCTGCTGGGCGGCCATGCGGGCAAACTCCTCGCTCATCGACTGCTGACGCCCTATCTCGTGGCGGCCGCCGGACTGCTTGCCCTGCTTGTCGAGCTGCTTCTTGAGGGCTTCCATCTGGCGGTTGAGCTCGTCCTGCATCTGCTTCATCGACTTGGGCGTGGGTTTTCCGCCGCCGGGTTTGCTGCACTGCTGGCCGCTCTTGCTCTTGCACTGGCCGCTCTGCTTGCGCTGGCTGTTCTGGCGCATCTGGTTCTGCATCTGGTCGAGGCTCTCGGCCAGGACGAGGGCGAGGTTGTTGAGCGAGGTCATGCCGTACTGCATCGAGCGTGCGGCGGAGGTGTTTTTGTAGGTGCCGTAGAAGGACTGGTTCATGTCGAGCAGGCCGGAGAGCGAGCGGCTGACGTTGGCGTTGACCTCGCCGACCTCCTTGGTGATGGCGGAGGCCACCTGGAGCTGGCGGCGGGCCATGGCGCGGAGCGAGTCCTCGACGTTGCGGAAGTCGTCGCGGATGCGGTTCTGACGGGCGATGATGGTCTGATAGCGGGGGTCCTGGATGTAGATGCCGCCGAGGTCGGCGATGAGCTCTTCCTGGTTGAAAGAGAGGCGGACGAGGTTCTTCAGCAGCTGGCGCACCTGCTCGGCGTCCTCGGCCAGGTCTTGCTGCTCGGCATCGAGCTGCGCTTCGGCGAGGGCTTCGGCGAGGCGTTCCAGGTCGTCGGCGGCCTGACGCTGCTGCTCGGCAGCATCTTTGAATTTTGAATTCTGAATTTTGAATTGGGCATCGCGCTGGTGCTGCTCCACCTGTTGCTCCAATTCGGTGGGCACCTTGAAGTCGGTGGAGGGGTCGAGGTCTTTGTAGTCCTGGCGTATCTGCTCGATGTCCTGTTTCAGTTGCTGGAACTGCTCGCCCAGCTTCTGCTGCTTTTGTTGCAGGGCCTCGTTGTCCTTGCCTTTGGCCTGCTCGGTTTCACGTGAAACATTGCGCTGCTCCTCGGCCAGGCGGTCCAGCTTTTGGATGGTCTGCTCCACCTTCTTTTCCACCTCGAGGCGGCGCATGAGCTCGAGGTTTTGGTCGAGCTGCTTCTCCAACTCTTCGTTGCTGAGTTTGAGGTTTTCGAGCTCCTGCTGCACCTTCTTCTTGTCGAGCTGCTGCATCATGCGCTCGATTTCGGCCATGGTCTCTTTCATCTTCTCGTCCATCACCTCGTTCATCAGGCGGTCCAGCTCGCGCTGCTTCTCCATGAGCTGCTCGCTCTGTTCGCGGTACTTCTGCTCGAGGCGGTTGTTTTCCTGTATCTGCTGCTGCATCTGCTGCATCATCTGGCGCACCTGGCGCTGCTTCTCGGCTATCTGCTGGAGGTCCTTTTTGTCCTGCCAGCCGAGCTCCTTCTTGTCGACCAGGCGGCGCATCATGTCGTTGATTTCCTGCTGCAGCTTCTGCAGCTCGGACATCTGCACCTCGGCGCTCTGGCGCACCTCCTGGCTGGAGCGGTCGAGGAGTTGGTCGAGTTCGTCGGCGGTGGGTATCTTGATTTCGAACACCTGGGAGGAGGCCTTCTTGGGGCCGTGGATGGCGTCGTTGTCATAGACCTCGAACCAGTAGGAGAGTTCGTCGCCGGGGGCGAGGACAAGCTCGGCGGTGTTGAAGGAGAAGTAGAACTCCTGCGAGGCACCCTCGCCGAGAGCCATTTCGGCCTCGCTGACGGCCTCCGGGGCGCCGGAGGCAGGGTTGGCCACCTTGTGGGCGAAAACGAGCCTGGAGAAGCCGTAATCGTCCTTGATGCGGCCGCGGAAGAGGCGGCGGTCGGGATGGAGGCTGTCCACCATCTCCTCGGCCACTATCATCGGCACCGCGTCGGCAATGGCGGAGAGGGTGTAGCGGAGGGTGTCGGAGGAATGAGGAGTGAGGAGTGAGGAGTGAGGAGTGGAGGTGGCGTTGAAGCTGTAATCCATGGTCTGCATCACGCGGCGGCTCAACTCTACGCGCCCTCCTGCGTCGGGCTGAATTTTGAATTCTGAATTCTGAATTTCGAAGTGGAGGGTGTCGGCATCCTGGGTTTGGAAGAGCCATCGGACGGTGGTGCCTTCGGGCACGGAGGCGTCGCCGAGGTTCTCGATGGCTTCGGCCGGGCGGCCGGTGTAGGCGGGGTAGGAGAGGAGCATGCGGAAGGAGACGACGGCGGGGTTGGGCAGCACCTCGAGACGGTAGTGGGGCGAGGTGACGCCGCCGCCCTCAAGGGTGAAGGGCTGCGAGCGGCGGAGCTGCTTGAAGGTGTAGGAGAACACGCCCGAGGCGGCCTGCATGCGCTGGCGGCGGCCGTCGAGGTTGAGGTGCACCTCGGCGGGGCGTGCGTCGCCCTCGGTGACGACCTCGAGGGTGAAGTCGTCGCCCTGCATGGCGGTGAGGCGCTCGTTGAGGACAACGAAGCGGAAGGGGGCCGGGCGCTCGTAGACGGTGCTGTAGTTGGCGATGCGGCGCGAAGGCTCGGTGACCACCGACGGGGCGGCAAGCAGCAGCACCGCAAGCACCACCAGTGGCGGAAGGGCATACTTCAAATACTTCCTATTGCCCTTTAAATCAACGGCATTGAGGAAGGGCACGGGGCGCAGCTGGGCGGTCTTCTGCTCGATGGCGGCCAGTACTAGGTCGGAGGTCGGAGGTCGGAGGTCGGAGGTCGGAGGTCGGAGGTCGGAGGTCGGAGGTCGGAGGGCAGAGGGCGTTGATTCCGACTTCCGACTTCCGACCTCCGACCTCTCCAAAAGCTGCAGGAGGTTGAGGAGCTTGTCGGAGACTTCGGGGAAGTGTTTGCCTATGATTTTGGCGGCGTCCTCGCGGGAGATGCGCTGGCCGAGGCCGTGCATCTTGAGCAGCGGACGTACTATGAACCAGCCCGTTACGCCCGCCACCGCAGCCAGCCCGCCCCAGAAGAGGAGGGCACGCCCGAGGGTGGAGAGCCAGCCGAAATGCTCCAGCAGCACGGCCGCCAGGAAGAGCGCCCCGACGATGCCGACGGCATACAGCGCACCCTTCAGCAAGAGGCTCTTGTAGTACTTGCGGATGAAGGCGTCGAGGGCCTGTAGTATGTCGGTGTGCTGCGGCATAATCTGTGGCGAAATCAAACTGCAAAGGTACTACTTTTTTCCGACATGGGCGGCGGAAAAACGCGTCCGGCTCCGAAAATGGGACCAATACGCTGTGTATCAGCACAGTGCACGGCCGGAAAATTTTTCGCACAAAAGTTGCAAAATTCTCGTCGAAAGGGCAAAAATGGCCCGATTGCAAGTGGCTGATAATAAGGGGATAGGTGGCATCCTCTTCTTCCTCTCTTCTTCCTAACTTGATACCCGAGAGGGTGCCTGAAGAGGGATTGGAAGACAGGCGTCAATATGGGGTGCTTTTCACCATATCATACGCCAAAAAACGCAGATACTTCAATTGGTATTGCCGACAGATTTGCTCGGCCATGCGGGCCAGGGAATCGGTATATTCGGCGCTTTGCATTGATATGCAATCTTTGCAGAGAGGGTGAAGGGAAAGGCCCTCTGCGGGGACGTATTGATAAAGGACCAAGGCTGGCATATCAGGATCGTCGTTACACGCAGGGTAGGTGGCGAGGGAAACACTGTCAAATAGCTCTCTATTCAGAACGGGACGGTGGGAGCCCCGCATTGTGTCGTACAATGAGAGCAGGGAAGAGTAGAAAGTATCCGAACTGTCTCTGCGGAAACGGTACACGCTGTCGTGTTGATCAAGCCCCTGCGCCACAGGGCAACTGAGACGCCAGGAAAGCAGAAGCGAAAAGTCGACACACCGCAAACGCTCGTTCATATACAGCACGGTGTCGATGTTCTTGAAAGTGATGAGAAAGGAGCTGTCGGTCGGAAAACACTTGTAAAGGTGTCTGAAATCTCCGATGTACGAATCCACCGCGGACGACATGTTGTGCAACGGTATTCCATGCGCAATAAGTGCATCTATGTCGTCGGGGTAGTGCAGGTGGGTACGGTAGTAGCTTTCTGCAATCAAATACAGGTATTGCGACTCGGCCACTCGGAAATCAAGATGCTTCCGCACACTCTTGGGCGAGGTGCAACCCACCGTACAACAACATATCACAAATGCGATGTGAAGCAGTTTATTGCAATGAGGGGATAGACGGGAAAAGGGCATTTAGTTTCTTGCTGAATAGTTTTACATTACCCTGGGTGCGGAAATCAAGTCCTACCAGCACGTATTCTTGTGAAGTGTAATCCGAAGAATAATAAATGCATAAGTAGCAGCCCCGAGGGGTTTTCGCCTGACCATTTCTTCCACTGATTTGAGGCTTAGTCGCAAATGTGTAAAAGCGACCTTTCACGTTATCTCGAGAGACGAAAAAATATATGCTTGCCATTTCAGCATATTTTCCCATTTCACTTGGCCAGTGTTGATTCTCAGACACTGTACCCCATTCTCCTACAAACGGTACAATAGCTGAAAAATCAGTATATTCATGAAAGTCAGAACCAATGGATATGTATCGTTCGTAGAATTGTGCATACTTAATGAATGCATCATCAATGCATTTTGTTATTTTTGCACTGACCGTATTTTGAGAGATTATTTGGCCAAAAAGACTGTAATAACAATCTTCTGAATTATAGGTTTTTCCAAGGTAACGGCCTTCTTCTTTGTCATCGAGAAACTCTTTTTCAGTATTGCATTTTGTACGAATGATTTTTCCGTCAATCAACTTCCATCCGCCACCGGCTCTGTGAACAGACCTGTCCAAGTCGTACAGAACCTCGTTCCTATCTATCACATTAGATGTATCTGATACAGAGTCCCATTGCTGTTGCCAATATTTAATCGATTGCATTTCCATATTACATTAAAACATTAGAAAACACGCATATACCCAAACAGGAGCCCCTGTGGTAAAGGCGTCGAGGGCCTGTAGTATGTCGGTGTGCTGCGGCATAATCTGTGGCGAAATCAAACTGCAAAGATACTACTTTTTTCCGACATGGGCGGCGGAAAAATGCCTCCGGCCTCGAAAACGGGACCAATACGCTGTGTATCAGCACGGTGCACGGCCGGAAAATTTTTCGCGCAAAAGTTGCAAATTTCTCGCCGAAAGGGCAAAAATGGCCCGATTGCAAGTGGCTGATAATAAGGGGATAGGAGGCATCCTCTTCTTCTCCTCTTCTTCTCAACTTTTTACTCTCTTGGGGGAGGGTGGGGGAGGGGCAAAAGGAAAGTCCCCATGGCAGGGATGATTGCCATGGGGGCAGGGGTGTATTCCAGCCGGTTTAGTTGCCTCGCTCGTCGAGCCGGACCAAAAACGCAGCCGCAACGAGAGAAAGGGCTTCGCCAATCAAGAGACCGAGCAGCGCATGCCTGAGCGTCCAACTGTCGAGCATGAAAAAGTTGACCGCGCAGACTGCTGCAACACTCAACGACAACACCATAAGGTATTTCAGAAACCGGGTGCGCTTATCTTGCATGTTTTTTGGTATCTTCTGTGCTTCAGCATGGGGGCTATGCGAATATCGTCCTGCCGGTTGTCCCAAACGGCCACGATATGGATATCCTCCTCGACAACATAGAATATCCTGCTGTGCTTGGAGTGCAGCACTCGGAATAGCGGGTTGTCGGCATCGGCGGTGCCAATATAGGGGTTGTCGGCAATTATGCGCTCTGCCTCGCGGAAGCGGGCAATGACCTTTTTCGCCGTCCGGCTTCCGAAATTTTTGCGGACTTCGAGGATAACAGCAGCGAGGTCGTCGCGAGACTCGCGGCTCCACCTGACGCTGCGGCTCATGCTATGGAGTCGAGATAAGAGAAGACTTCTTGGCTGGAGTAGGTCGAGTCCGGATGGGCTTTCATGTGCTGCCAACGGCGGTTCAGCTCGGCACGTTCATCCTCGGCGGTGCGCGCCTGCAAGACCCGCTCCACGACGGCGGCGACCTCGTCGTCAGTGTGGGTGGCCACTGGGTAACCTCCGCCTTGCGGCACCGTGAAATTCACTCGTACGTTCTCCATAATTTTCAATTCGTTTGCGAGTGCAAAAGTACGAACTTTTTCGGAACCGGGGAAAAATATTTTCGGAAGGGGGGGGAGGAGGATGCCCAGGCGCACAATATTTTGCGTTCCGGAGCGTTATCTGTGAAAAACGAGAAGACATGTGCACATACAGTATATCCGTTGACGATGCCTTGCTGGAGCAGGTGCGGCCTGCGTTTTCAGACAATGCAGCCATCGAGGCATGGATTAGATCCCAGATGAACCTTCTGCTTATCCAACTGGCGGAGGAGATGTCGGAAAAAAGGCGGGGGAAACCGCAACTTTCCAAAAGGCTGCGCGGCATCGTTCACGCGCCGGCGGATTTCGACTACAAACAAGAACTAGCCGCCCGATACGACGCATGAAACATTATCTCGTCGACACCAACATTGTCATCGACATGTTGTTGGACCGTGAAGGCGCCGAGGCTGCATGCGCGGTTTTCGATGGTGCCGAACGTGGCGAATATACGCTGCATCTGTGCGCGCTCTCAATAACCAACATCTACTATTCGCTGCGAAAATATCTCACGCACGACGAGAGGATTGCATGCCTCATACAGTTGCAGAGTGTCCTCCACGTGCTTCCGGTGAACATAAGCATAATCAATCAGGCACTTCATTCCGGCTGGACCGATTTTGAAGATGCCATACAGAATTTCACCGCTCTCTCCGACAAGCGGATATGCGGCATAATTACACGCAATACGAAAGACTTTCAGAAGTCGGAGTTAGAAATCATCCATTCATTAGAATTCACCACCATATGAAGCAAGTCATTGTCATCACCGGCGCATCGTCGGGATTTGGGAAGGCGGCGGCGGAGATGCTGGCCGAGAGGGGCCACACGGTCTACGGGCTGTGCCGCCGCGATATGGAACACAGCAAGATACGCTACCGGGCGTGCGACATCCGCAACCGGGAGGCGATTGCGGCCACGGTGGCCGACATCATGGGGCGCGAGGGGCGCATCGACGTGCTGGTGAACAACGCCGGCATGGGCATCGGCGGCGCGCTGGAGCTGGCCAGCGAGGCGGAGATCGACCGCCAGATGGGGACCAACTTCATGGGCTGCGCCAACATGTGCCAGGCGGTGCTGCCGCACATGCGCAAGGCGCGCAAGGGCAGGATTGTCAACGTCAGCTCGATCGGCGGCGTGATGGGGTTGCCGTACCAGGGCTACTATTCGGCCTCGAAATTCGCCATCGAGGGTTTCTCCGAGGCCCTGGCGGCGGAGGTGAAGCGGTTCGGCATACGGGTGAGCCTGGTGGAGCCGGGCGACTTCGCGACGAAGTTCAACGCCAACCGCCTCAACTGCCAGGCGACGCTGCAGGATCCGGACTACGGCCCTGTGTTCCGCGCGGCGCTGGAGCGCATCAACGCCGAGGAGAACGGCGGGCTGCAGCCCGAGGTGCTGGCGCGCAAGATGGTGAAAATCGTCGAGGCGCGCCGTCCGAAGCTGCGCTACGTAGTGTCGAACCTCGAGCAGTGGCTCTCGGTGGTGGTGAAGCGCGTGCTGAGCGGCAACCAGATGGTGGGCATCCTGCGCAGCTACTACAGGTGCTGACCCGCCCCCGTCCGCCCATTCCACCCCCCAAAAAAACAAAAACAATATTAAGACCCGCAAGGTGGTGGCCACGCGGTAGGGGGACGGTAGGGACTCCCTAGGGGAATAGGAGGGCATTGTCCGCGATTGTCCGCCCTGCGGACAATCGCGGACACCATCAAATCACGGTTGGTTAAAAAATGTTAAATATCGACACCCCGTGTTACTTTTTGCCAATAAGGTGGGTATTATGTGTGTAGAAGAAAACAACATAATTTGAATATCAACCCTTATTTTTTAAAGCCATATGAAAAAGACAAGATTGATCCAGCTGGCTGCCCTAGTAGCCGTGATGGGGCTCGCGGCATGCGAGAAGCCTACTTCCAAACCGGATCCCGAACCCAATCTACCACCCATCACCGTGCTTGACACCCTGCCACCGGACACCGTATGGGTCTCGCCTCCCTACGACACCGCAGCCGCACTGGAAGGGCGCGTGTGGCGCAGCGAGGAGACATGGCCTGAATGGCACCGCGAGGGCAACACCATTCAAAAGCAGCTCCACGGCTATGCCGTAACCACCACCCTGCTGGAAGGGAACCGCTTCCGTGCCGATGTGGAGAAGTCGTCCGAGCAACGCTATTTTGTCTACTTCGAGGTCGGCTCATCCGAGCACAGGTACCTGTACTGCCCCGAATGGAGCGGGTTTGATTCAACGCTGTACTTCCTCCCGGCAGGCGCACCGATAGAGGCCGATACCAACCCAGACCTCTGCCATGAAATGGTGGGCTTTGTTATCAGAGAAATTTCAGACACAACGCTATCTATAGCTACAGGCGGCCCTGCTTCAGGTGAGTATATCCGTGGTTACAAATTTAAAAAAGTATTAAGATGAGAAATGTTATATTTTTGCATTTCTGCTGGTAGTCACTGCTTTGACTGGACAGAATAATAGTTATTATCATATTACAATGGCGAAAAACACTCACTAAAGGTTATACCTCATTACCTTTACATTACCGTTTCGAATAAGCTTGATGATTTTAAATCGACTTTGGAAACTGAACCTGTCGCCTGTCCGTGCCTCACGATGTCAGGCACGGACAGATAAACACGATTGTCATTGGAGGAACGAACACCATTATCTGAACGACCACGGATATGTTTTATGTGACGATAATTTGTTAAACCAATAAAAAAAATGTTCCGTGTTCTACCTCGACGGGTCAACCGAGGACTACTATCTGGACAACGTCCAGAGGACCCTAACCTACACCTTCCCCACCAACACTCCAATCGATCTGGAGCCGATAGTCTTCACTTTGGTTGAATAGATATTGATAGTTAAACCCGCGGGCATCCCGCAAGGGGGCGTGCTTTGCAAGCAAGGGTGTCTCAAATGATAGCAACTTTTGGACGAGGCTGTCAAGCATCTTGGACACATTGGTCAAGGCCTTCCTCCGGCCCATGCCTGGAATGGAGGTTTATGGATACGAAGTGGAAGAATTTCACCTGGTGGAGGAATAGGTTTTCACCCATGATAGGGCTCAAGGACGTACGGTTCTTGAGAGGGAGAGGGCGCCCGCTAGCGGGTGCCCTCTCCTGCGGTGTCGGCCGGCGGGGGGATGTAGGTGTCGAGGATGCGGCCGAAGAGGAGCAGCTCGTTCTTCATGGGGCTACCAAATGGGGAGACCTCGAGGCCTGGATTGTAGAGCAGGGGAAATTTAACAGGACATCCTGATAGGTCTTTCGAGGCGCTGCGGTCGTTATAGATCATCTGTCCGCTGAAATTCCACAGGCGCAAGTCGTGGGGGCTAGTGATGAGGAGGCCCATTTTGGCCAGCATGTGGGTGGGGGCCACGATGCGGACTTCGCCGAGGTTGATTTGGCGGAGGTCGGTGGGGAGCCACATCTGCCCGCGCGGAGCGTCGGGCAGGGCCACGCGGCAGATGAGGCGCGAGTCGCGCTCCAGGCGGATGCCTTTGACGTGCTGCAGGGTGTCGCCGAACTGGGTGATCAGCAGTGTGTAGACGCCGGCCGGCATGGAGGGTATCACGTATCCGCCGCCCCCGTCGCTCTTGGCGCTGCCCACGACGGCGCCGCCGGCCTGCAGCTGCACCTCGCAGAAAGGCAGCGGGATGCTCTCCACGATGTTCATCACTTCGCCCTCGACGTAGATTGCGTCCGCCGACTGGGCCGCCAGCCTGCCGCCGAGGCTGGCGAAGGCTGCCAGGATCAGGATGGCGTACTTTTTCATAGCTCTATGCGTATTCTGTTGGGTCGGTTGCCGATTTGCAGGATGTAGGTGCAGCCGGCGGCGTCGGGGAGTTCGATGGTGCAGCGGGAGCCGTGGCAGCGCTTGAGGGCCACGAGGACGCCGCGGAGGTTGCGTATGACCACCAGCTCGCCCTCGCGGAGCCCGGTGAGGGTGAGGCGGCCGTCGCTGTAGGCCGCGCCCACTTCCGGCTCCGGCCTGAGCTCCGGCGGGTCGGGGAGGACCAGCGTGGGGGCTGCGGGCAGGAGGTAGGGCAAGGGCTCGGGGGCCACCCATGCGGGCGTCGGGGCGGCGCTGTCGGTGGGTGCCTCCTCCATCGCCGGCAGGGCGGGGGCTGGCGCGGGAGCGGGGGCGGCGGGCTCTTCGACGACCTCCACGGGCTCGGGGGCAGGCTCGGTGCGGAACACCGTGGCGCGCCACTGCGGCACCAGGGCCACGGCTAGCGTCGAGGCGCCCACCAGCATCAGCAGGACGGCCACCACGCGCTTGGCGCGGGCTATGGCGCGGTGCATGCGCTGGTAGACGGCGTCGCGCCCCAGGCCCATGCGCTCGGCAATCTCGTCGGCGCAGTAGCCTTCGAGGTGCAGCTTCACCAGCCGCTGGTCGTCGGGGCTGAGGGCGGCGAGGATTTCGTCGATTTCCTCGGCGTGGGAGGGCTCTTCGGCCAGGTTGGCCGCCATGGCTTCGGAGAGCGAGAGCAGGGTGGGGGCGGGGCGGCGGTGGAGGTGGTCGAGGGTGGAGCGCGTCAGCCAGCGCACCCAGGCGCGCTCCTCGCCGGGGGAGGCTTCGGGGCGCAGCTTGTCGAACTGCAGCCAGAGGGCGATGGATACTTCCTGCACCAGGTCGCGGCAGCGCTCCCAGTCGCCGCGGGCGCGCAGCCAGCACATGCGCCACACCAGCGGGCGGTGGCGGTCGAGGAGGGCCAGGTATGCATCGTGTCGGTTCATATACATCTATATAATACCCACCTTTTGACCCAAATCTGACACCTGGGCTAAAAAAATTCCTTACTCTATCTTCTTGCCGAAGACGGCGCGCTGCATCAGGGGGGTGACGTTGTACTGGTGCTCCCACACCTTGACGGCCTCGTTGCCGATGATCTGGGGGTTGGTGTAGGCGGTGTGGACGTTGTGCTCGATGGCCTTGATGTTCATCTCGCTGTAGTAGATGCTGTGGACGCCGCGCTTCTGCCAGTCGGGGTGCACGCCGTTGAGCAGGAGGTCGATGGTGTCGAACTTGCGCAGGGCCTTCAGCAGGTGGTACCATCCGAAGGGGAAGAGGCGACCGCCCGCCTTCTTGTAGGCGCCGGAGAGGTCGGGCACCGAGAGGCCGAAGCCGATCAGGTTGTCTTCCTGGTCGACAATGAAATGGCAGAAGTCGAGGTTAATGAAGGGGAAGTATTCTTTGATGTAGACTTCGATTTCGCGGTCGGTGAGTGGCACGAAGTCGTAGAGGTCCTTGAACGAGCTGTTGAGCGTGTGGAAGAACTTGACGGCGTAGGGATATATCTCCTTGCGGCGTTTGAATTTGAGGAGCCGGATGTGGTATTTCTCCATGATGAGGCCGTTGAGGCGCGCCACCTTGTCGGGCACAGGCTGGTTGGCAGGCATTGCATACTGCTGCCAGCGGCATTTGATCTCGTAGCCGGCGCGCTCGATGAAGCGGACGTAGTACTCTGGATTGTAGAGGGTGGACATATTTTGGCGGGCGTCGAAGTTGTCGATGGCCCAGCATTCCTTGTCCATATCGGTGAAGCCGAAGGGGCCTTCGATTTCGTTCATGCCGTGGCGGCGGCCGTAGTCGACCACCTTGTCGAGCAGGGCGGAGAAGACATCGTAGTCCTCCACGAAGTCGAACCATCCGAAGCGCACCGCCTTTTTGTTCCAGTGCTCGTTGACGGCGCGGTTGATGATGGCGGCCACGCGGCCCACCACCTGCCCGTCGCGCCAGGCAAGAAAGAGCTCGCGCGAGCAATGCTCGAGCGAGGGGTTTTTGTCCGAGAGGAGCTTGCGCTCGTCGCTGTTGAGCGGCGGGATGTAGCTGGGCACCTCGCGGAAGAGGCGGTTGGGGAAGGCGATGAATTTCTTGAGGTCGGCGCGACTCTCGACAGTCTTGATAATAATCTCGGCCATAGGCATTTGTCTTAATTCCTAACTCCTTGACTCCAGACTCCTCAAATCACCTGCAGCTTCTTGAACTCGCGGTGGATTTTCTCCACGGCGATGTCGATTTGCTCGTGGGTGTGGGTGGCCATGAGGGCCACGCGGATGAGGGTCTCGTCGCTCGGCACCGCCGGGGCGATGACGGGGGTGATGAAGACGCCGTCCTCGAGCAGCTCGTGGGTGATGGTGAAGGTCTTGGTGTTGTCGCGGATGAAGAGGGGGATGATGGGGGTCTCGGTGTTGCCCACCTCGAAGCCGAGGTCCTTGAAGGCCTTGTAGGCATAGCGCTGGTTGTCCCAGAGGGCCACGTTGCGCTCCGGCTCGCTGCGCATGATGCGCAGGGCTTCGAGCACCGACGCCGTGCTGGCCGGCGTGATCGAGGCGGTGAAGATATAGGGGCGCACCGAGTGCTTCATCCAATTGATGGTCTCCTTGTCGGAGGCGATGAATCCGCCCACCGAGGCGAGGCTCTTGCTGAAGGTGCCCATGACGAGCTCCACCTTGTCGAGGCAGCCGAAGTGGTCGCACGTGCCGCGGCCCTCGCGCCCGAAGACTCCCAGGCCGTGGGCCTCGTCGACCATCAGCGTGGCCTGGTAGCGGTTGCAGATCTCCACCATCTTGTCCACATGCGCCACATCGCCCTCCATCGAGAACACGCCGTCGGTCACCACCAGCTTCGACGCCTCCAGCGGCGCCTTCTGCAGCACACGCTCCAGGTCGTCCATGTCGTTGTGGCGGTATTTCTGCGTGTTGGCGTAGGTGATGAGCTTGCCCTCCATGATCGAGGCGTGGTCGCGCTCGTCGTAGAAGAGGTAGTCGCCGCGGCCCACCACATCGGGTATCACGCCGCTGTTGGCCAGGAAGCCCGCCGAGAAGAGCATCACATCGTCCTTGCCGAGGAACTCGGCCAGCTCATTCTGCAGCTGCACATGGATGTCCAGCGTGCCGTTGAGGAACGGCGAGCCGGCGCAGCCCGTGCCGTACTTGTCGATGGCGCGCTTGGCGGCCTCCTTCAGGCGCGGGTCGTTGGTCAGCCCCAGGTAGCTGTTGCTGCCGAACATCAGCACCTTGCCCTCGTGTCCCTGCACATAGACCTCGGTGTTCTGCTCGCTCGTGATGGGGGTGAAATAGGGGTATATGCCGGCAGCCTTGGCTTCCTGCGGCTCGGTATATCGGGCTAGTTTCTGCTGTAGAGGTTTCATACGTTTTACTAGTCAGTTTTAAAGTGCAAAGTAACAAAAAATTTCCTGAACGGAAGCAAATTTTTATGTTAAATTTTAAAATATCTTCCTCGCGCGTACCTCTAAAAATACTCTATTCCACTATGAAACAGCCACTTGCCCCCACCCGCCTCCGCGCCCTGCATTGCGCCCGCCGCGGTGCTCAACCCGCCGTGCGGAGCCCCAAAAAGCCCTCCCGAGCCACCCCTTTCTCCAAAAAAAGGGGGTGTGCCAGGTGGTCGCCGACGGCCGCGAAGCCTATCGGAAAGCCCACTGGACCGAAAACTCTATGCCGTACGTACTTTCGCGGGGAAAAACGAACGTCCATCCGTTCCCTTCCACACCTATGCCATACGACATGATACACCTGAACTTGAAACGCTCGTTATAGGCATATCCGCAAACCAGTTGTGGGCATAGGAAAGTTATCATGTCACCCACCAGGCCATCCAGCTCCTCTTCCATGGTGATGCTCGTAGGCTTCGGCCGCGGCATCGAAGTTCTGTCGATCGTCCAGTCGTACACCTCCGAAAAGGCAAGCGAGACCACTCCGCCCACAAACCATCTCGGCGTTATCGCATAGTCGTACTCCACCCCCACCATTGCTCCCCAATACCGCTTTGTTATCTTGGACGTGTGGTCGACAACTCTGCGACCCTCCAGCCTGCTTCCCTGAAACGTGGTGCTGATGGCATCGGTGGTCAGGCCCACACGCGGAGTGATTGTCCAGCGCGTTTTGTGGCTCATTTCGAGGCCGACCCCTATCATGGCGCGATAGGTAGGCCCCCACTCGGCACCCTGCATCCCGAATGCCACCGCATTGCCGCCCACCGCGAGCGAAATGACTGGTCGCGCTTTGAAATCCACTGGCGGCTGCTGCGCGCACACACCCGTCCAAGCAATCATAATCGTGGCTAAAAGTATTTGTTTCATAGCACTGTATTTTTTTAAATCTTCCCCTATTTTCCCATCGGTGGGTAATAATGGGAAAAGGCCTAACTATTACCCTAGAAAACCCCTACCATCCCCCTACCGCGTGGCCACCTTTGTTTTTTAATTGTTATGATGTATGTCGGTATGTCCTTCTTCGAATTGGCGTTTTGATATTGCGTCTATTTGTTTTTCGCTCACAGTCTCGAATATGCAGAGCTGTTTCTTTTTACGCGATACAGAAAGCACATCGTTGTTCAACAATATGTCGTCCATTGGAAGATGGTAATTGTTTCTAGGAGCAAGCCACACCTCGACCTCTGTTTCTGCTTTCTCGCCAAATATATCTACCACCTCCTGTGGGAGTGGAATTATGTTAAATCTCTTCTGCATCTCCTCCCACCCCTCGTCGTCCTTCGCCTCGAGCAGCGTTACATCGACCGTCACCGTGTCGTTCACCCGAAAGTCCTTCAGGAAGGTGGCTGCAATGTGGGGGTTGTCGTGATAGTGCTGGTAAATCCCGCTGCACTCCTCCAGCGGCACCGTCCGCGGCCACATCTTCCAAGCGGCAACGGCCACCAGGAACACCGTCAAGGCGGTCAGGGCTATAGTCCAGTACCGCTTCATGCCTGCGCCTCCAATATTTGTCTTACGTGCTGCTCTGCCGTGGCGGCGGCGATCAAGTGGCAGTTGGGTTGGGAGTGAGCCGGCAGGAGGGTCCACACCGCCGGCGCCAGCAGTGCCGCCAGGCAGGCCGCCGTGGCCGCCACACGCGCTATGGCGATGCGCCTGCGGCGCCGCTTCTGCCAGTGGCCCATGCCGGCGGCCGCATGCGTGGCCAGGTTGAGCTGCTCTACCTGGCGTTCGATGTCGATGTTCTGTTTCATTTTCATTTCTTTTATTTATTGTGTTTGTTCGTTCAACTGTTTCATTTTCTGCATGGCGCGGTGCATCATCTGCTTTGCGGCGGCGGTGCTGCGTCCGGTCATGGTGCCGATTTCCGCGTGGCTGTAGCCTTCGAGGTAGAGGCGCACCACTTCCTGTTCGGCGGGCAGCAGGTGGGCTGTCAGGTGCTGCAGGTGTTCCAGCATCTCCTCCCTCTGTTGGCGCTCGCTGTCGGCGTTGTCGTAGCCCAAGGGCAGGGGTGTGAAGCGGCGCCGGCGGCTGTGGTGGGAGAGGATGGTGCGCGTGTGCCACCACACCCAGGCGCGTTCCACCTTGAGGTTGCCTCTGGCGCGCAGGGCCTCGTAGTCGAGCCATAGGGCGATGTAGACATCCTGCGCCAGGTCGCGCGCCAGGTCTAGGTCGTGCCCTGCATAGCGTTCGCACATGCGCCACACCATCTCGCGGTGGCGGCGGTAGAGGCGGGGGTATTCGTCGTTCAGCTCTTCGTGGTCCGATTGCATAGTCTGGGACTTACATATATATAATACCCACCCTCGGGCCGAAAAGTAACACGAGGGTGAAATTTTTTTTTTACAGCCGTGCCAGCAGGGCCTCGGTGAGGCTGCTGGCACCGATGCGGAAGTGGCTGGGGTGGAGGTATTCGTCGCCCATGTGGCGGACGGCGAGGGTGGCGTACTGCATGGCCTGGTCGGGGGTGCGTATGCCGCCGGCGGCCTTGAAGCCAATGGTGCGTCCGGTGGCGCGGCGGAAGTCGGCGACGGCCTGCAGCATCGCCTCGGCGACCTCGGGCGTGGCGCCGGCGGCAATCTTGCCGGTGGAGGTCTTGACGAAGTCGGCGCCGCCCTCGATGGCCAGCTCGGCGGCCGTGCGGACGAGGGTGGGGGAGGGGAGCTCGCCGGTCTCGAGGATGGCCTTGAGACAGCGGTGGCCGCAGGCCCGCTTCATGGCTTCCACCTCGCGGCGCACCTCCTCGTGGCAGCCCGCCAGCAGGGCGCCGCGGCTGACGACGATGTCCACCTCGTCGGCACCCTGCGCCACGGCATACTCCACCTCGGCCACCCGCAGCTCCAGCGGCAGCTGCCCGTGGGGGAAGGCACCGGCCACCGAGGCCACCGCGATGCCGCTGCCCTCCAGCACCCGCCGCGCCACCGCCACAAACCGCGGATAGACGCACACGGCGGCAACGTGGTTCAATTCTGAATTTTGAATTTTGAGTTCCAGCGTGCGGCGGCAGAAAGCCTCCACCGTCGCCTCGTTGTCCGTCGCGCTGAGCGTCGTGTTGTCGATACAGGCAAAAATTCTCCGCAACATGATGTTCAATTTTGAATTTTGATTTTTGAATTCCTAATCCCTAATTTTATCCAAAGGTTTTAACGGCGAATTTCTCGAATTACGCGAATATTTTCGATGTCACTCACATGTAATTTACAGCTAATTACTCGAATATTGCAGGCGGATACATTCGAGTAATTGGCCTGAAATCCGCTGTTAAAAAAAACCGATTTGTTTAATTCGTCCAATTCGCCGTTAAAAAATCTTTTTCAATTTTCAATTTCCGAAATCTTCTCCACCCGCCGCTGGTGGCGGCCGCCCTCGAAGGGGGTGTCCAGGTAGGCATCCACAATCTCCAGCGCCGTTGGCTCGCTGATGAAGCGGGCCGGCAGCGAGAGGCAGTTGCAGTCGTTGTGCTGGCGCCCCAGGCGCGCTATCTCCGGCGTCCAGCAGAGGGCACACCGCACATGGCGGTACTTGTTGACCGTCATCTGCACCCCGTTGCCCGAGCCGCAAATGACGATGCCGCGGCGGTGCTCGCCCCGCTCCAAGGCGCTGCCCACGCGGTGGGCATAGTCGGGATAGTCGCAGCTCTCGGTGCTGTCGGTGCCGCAGTCCTCCACCTCGTAGCCCCTCTCGCGCAGGTGGGCGATGACTTTCAGTTTCAGTTCGTAGCCAGCGTGGTCGCACGCTATAGGAATAATTTCTTTCATTTCCGTTCGGTGTTTATAACTTTTTCAGGCTGCAAAATTACGATAAAAATACAACTCCCTGACTGCTAAAGTCTACTATTTTTCAACACACTTATTACCCCCCTGCAAATCAGCGCCTAACAAAATATCAACACCGCCGCGTTGAATATGCTGTTAATTGCTGTTTGCCGCCCTGTTGATAAAACAACGGGCCTTCCAAACAGTTGAAAACCCCATGTTTTTCAAACACTTTTCAACTTTGTTTTCAAGATGCAAATCAGTGATATAAAATCACTTGCATCGTTTTTAACAGAATTGACAACCATAAAAACAAAAATAAAAAATAAAAAAGGAAAAAAGATTTTTTTTTTTTTCGGCCTGCGGTATGGCATTTTTTTCGTACTTTTGCACTCCAATTCTAAAACCGTTTATGAGTATGACCAATCAGCAGTACCGCGAGGAAATCCTCCGCCTGAAGAAAGAAAAGAACGCCGTCATCCTCGGCCATTACTACCAGCGCCACGAGATCCAGGCTCTCTCCGACCACGTGGGCGACAGCCTCGCCCTCGCCCAGCGCGCCCAGGAGGCCACGGCGGACATCATCGTCTTCTGCGGCGTCCACTTTATGGCCGAGACCGCCAAAATCCTCAACCCCAGCCGCAAGGTGCTCCTGCCCGACATGGAGGCCTCCTGCTCGCTGGCCGAAAGCTGCAAGGGGCCCGACTTCGCCGCCTTCAAGGCCGCCCACCCCGACCACATGGTCATCTCCTACGTCAACTGCTCCGCCGAAATCAAAGCCCTCTCCGACCTCATCTGCACCTCCGGCAACGCCGAGCGCCTCGTCCGCTCCCTGCCCGAAGACCAGAAGATTATCTTCGCCCCCGACCGCAACCTCGGCGGCTACATCAACCGCGTCACCGGCCGCAACATGCTCCTCTGGGACGGCGTGTGCACCGTCCACGACGCCATGCAGGCCGAAGGCATCCTGCGCCTCAAAGCCGCCCACCCCGACGCCCCCGTCATCGCCCACCCCGAGTGCAACCCCGCCCTGCTCGCCGTGGCCGACTTCATAGGCTCCACCAAGGCCATGCTCACCTACATCCAGCAGTCGCCCGCACGGAAAATCATCGTCGCCACCGAGACAGGCATCCTCTACGAGATGCGGCGCCTCTGCCCCGACAAGGAGTTCCTCACCCTCCACGACGACAAGTCCTGCTCCTGCGACGACTGCGCCTACATGAAGCTCAACACCCTCGAAAAACTCTACCGCTGCCTGCGCGACGAGCAGCCCGAAATCGTCATGGACGCCGCCATGATCGAAGCCGCCGCACGCCCCATCGTCCGCATGCTCGACATGAGCCGCGAGCTGGGGATTATCAAGTAGGGTAGGTCTGCGTTTTTCTGCAGATATATTAAGCGGTAACGCAAGATATCTGACATATGCGGCATAGCGCGTCTTGACTAGAAGCGTATGCCGTAGTTAAAAGTAACACTATACCCGTTCAGTATTCGCTTATTGTTGACTGTCAGTGGAGTCGGCAGATTGATTTCTTTCTGCAGATTTGCGCAAGGAGCATTCATGCTTGCCTGAAGCCCGAGGTAGGTTTTATGTGAAAGATTATAATTCACTCCCAGTGAGAACTTGCAAAATATTCCGGTTCTGGAGAAGCCATAATTGTTGTCAAGATGAGTAATCCCATTGATTGTGAGAGATAAGCCAAAGTGTACTCCGCCATACAACTCAATATGCTCTCCCAGATTCTCGCAGTACCTGGTGAACAGGGAAAATGTGTTATGTAGTACCGACTCATTCAGCTCGACATGAGCCGTTGATTGTGTGCTGTAATGCCATTGAACACCAAGCATCAACCCTTCAATGCATCTGCCGTAGGTTACTCCATAAGATAGCGTGGAATAAGATGGGGTATTGTCCGAAACAACCGATATGGCTGGATAATCCAAATAGCTTGTTATCCCGACGTTGGCTTCAATCACATTCTTCTTGATGGATTGTGCATTAGCCAAGCTAAAAGATGCAAAAATCAGAATAGCCAGAATTGTATTCTTCATTTGTTTAATTTCCTCCATTATTGCTGTTATTATTATTTGTTTCGGGTACCTTTTCATCAATCAGTTTATCTATTTTTTCGCAAAGGGCAGTGGCACCATTACTTGCACTAACTGCGCCAGTAACACTTCCAGCAACTGCACCAGCAGCTGCACCTACGGAGGTGCCAATACCAGGAATGACACTTGCTGCAGCGCTTCCAGCAGTCGCACCAGCAAGAGCTCCACCTACAGCGCCAGCAGCATCAGCAACACCTACAATAGCCCATTTGGCCCATTTGGGGAGTCCTTTGCTGGGAACGATGTTGAAATCAAACGTATGCCAATAATACAGAGAATGTCTTAATACTGAAGTGGTTGTTAATAGGATAACTTGTTCTTCATCGGAAAAATAATCATCATTTAGGATCTTTTCTTCCTCCGCAGCAATGTACTTTTTATATGAAGCATAATCACTTACATGGTCAAGAGCCAATTGATAAACACCGCTAATAATGCGTAACATGGCATCTTGTATGCAAGGTTGTGATTTCAGATTTTGGAAATAGTCAACGAAAAAGTTGTCAAGATTTTGCCAAATCATGGTGGTATTAACACGATTATATAACGTATCAAATCCATAGTCCGACAATATTTGGTTAGAGATGGTTATTGACAAAGGTAACGACATGTCTCCAGATTGATTATAGGTATGGAGCGTTATTGTGTTGCAATTTGCCAGAAGATAATTGTGCAGTGCACCAGCGAAATCGTAAGGGTTGCAAGCGTTCATAGGTATAGTGTCATTTAGGTAAATTGCAAGTTCGTCTTTTTTTGCAGATGCAAAATCAGTTTTTTCCTCTTTGTTACAAGAGAAAAATGTAACACAAGAAAGAACGAGAATAATTTTGAGAAAAGTTGTGATGTTCTTTTGTTTCATAATACATTGATTTTTTTAAAGTTAAACGTTTTATTAGAATGTTTGGTACCCACATTTCGGCGGCAAAGATAGGGGAATTATTCCACATAAACATTATACTTTTGGATAAAAATGCAGGAAACCGAGCAGATTTATACAAAAGTATAATTTTTTTTTAGTGCCTTTGCAAAAATTTTTAACGGATGACCGTCTATGATTAGAGCATCCCATCAGATGAGCGAGATAAGCGAGGAGGACTACCCCCAGGTGGCGACTGCGATTGAGGCTGCCGAAGTGTTTTCCCGCATGATTACGCCGTGTGTCTATGTTGCCGACCTGGCACGGGGCAACTTCCTCTATGTCTCCGACTGCCTGCTGAAGCATTTCCGCTGCACACGCGAGGAGGTGATGCCGCTGAGGCACTCCTTCTTCACACGCTTTCTGTCGGAGAAAGAACTGGCGATGCTGCCCAAACTCGACCATGCCATTAAAACCCTTTTCGGCCACGCCCATCAGTCCGAACTCATTGACGAGACGCTGTCGGTGGATATCAACATGACCCTGGGCGGCAAGAGGATCCTGGTAAACTACAAAATCAAGCTGTTTGCCACCGACTGCGACGGGCGTCCCTGGCTGGTGTTGGGCTTGGTGTCGCGCTCGGCGGTGCGCGAAGGCGGGCAAATCATCGTGGGCAACGCCAAGTCGCACGAGCGGCGCCGCTTTGTGGACGACGAGGGGCCGGGGCACTGGGAAATGATGCCCTACGACCGCCTCTCCGACCTCGAAATGGAGATGCTCTCGCTTTCGTCGCGCGGCTATTCGCTTGATGAGATAGCGAAAATGTTGCATCGCTCGGTTCCTGCCGTCAAGCACTACCGCAAACAGGTGTTTGACCGTTTGGGAGCGAAAAATGTGGCTCACGCCCTCGCCCTCGCCGACGCCCTCTGCCTCATCTAGCCCCTGCCGTTCCTCATTTTTTTTCTCCCGCTATATTTTTTTTTCGTATCTTTGCATTCTCAAACAGCATCCGGACATGACAGGACAACCCCAAGTGTACGAGGCCCTTGCGCGCCTCGGCATCCACTTCGACTACTACGAGCACCCCGAGGCACCCACCATCGAAATCGCCTCCCGCTTCTACCGCGGCGAGGGCACCACGCTCTGCAAAAACCTCTTCTTCCGCAACCACAAGGGCAACCGCCACTACCTCGTCATCATGGATGCACGCTACCCCATGGACATCCACGACCTCGAGCACCGCCTCCGCCAGGGCAAGCTCTCTTTCGCCAGCCCCGAGCGCATGATGCGCTACCTCGGCGTCAAGCCCGGCAGCGTCTCGCTCTTCACCCTGGTCAACGACACCGCCCACGAGGTCACCCTCTTCGTCGACCGCTTCCTGCTCGAGGCCGACAAGGTGGCCTTCCACCCCAACGACAACCGCGCCTCGCTGGTGATAACCCGCGACGACATGTTGCGGTTCATCCATTCCACCGGCAACCCCTACGAGATTGTTGATATCTACAGCAAGGATTGTTGACAACCCACCAAAAATGTTTCACGTGAAACAATGAACAAGACCGAATACACCGTCCGCCAGGCGCAGGAACTGCTGCCCTTCCTCCTCGCCCAAATGCCCGACTCCTCCCGCTCGCGGGTGAAGGAGCTGCTGGCCCACAACGTCTATGTCGACGGCCGCCGCACCTCGCAGTTCAACTTCCCCCTCCAGCCCGGCATGCGCGTCAGCATCGACCGCCCACGCGGCCGCGACCGCCTACGCCCGCGCGAGCTCGACATCGTCTTCGAGGACCAGCACCTCCTCGTCATCAACAAGCACGAGGGCCTCCTCTCTTACAGCAAGCACCCGGCCGACAAGACCGTCATCACCGTCCTCAACCAATACCTCGAGGCCACCCGCCAGCGCTGCCATGCCCATGTGGTCCACCGCCTCGACCGCGACACCTCTGGCCTGATGCTCGTCAGCAAGAGCAAAGAGGTATCGCGCAAACTGGAGGAAGACTGGAAGGGCCTGGTCTTCGACCGCCGCTATGTGGCCGTCGCCTGGGGCCGCCTCGACCCGCCTCGCGGCGAGGTCAGAAGCTGGTTCACCGACGGCGAGTACTGCGTCCTCTCCTCGCCCGTCGACAACGGCGGCAAACTCGCCGTCACCCACTACGAGGTGCGCCAGACCTCGCGCCGCTACAGCCTCGTCGAACTCAAGCTCGACACCGGCCGCCGCAACCAAATCCGCGTCCACCTGCGCGACCTCCAGCACCCCGTCGTCCACGACCCCATGTATGGCTACAAGGACGACCTCTCGCCCGTCAGCCGCCTCTGCCTCCACGCCTTCCGCCTCTGCTTCACCCACCCCGTCACCGGCCGCCGCCACCGCTTCGAGACACCCGTCCCCTCGCAGTTCCTCAAACTGATGGAACTCTAGAGCGGATCCTCCGCCGAGAAGGTGATCACCTGCATCTTCCGCCCCTGCGCGTCGGGCTCCACGCGGATGCCGTTGCGCTCCAGGTAGCCCAGGCGCGCCTGTTCCGAGCCGATGCGCAGCGAGTCCGTGGAGTAGTGCATCTGATATTCCTTGTCCTCCCCCTCGGCCACCATCACCGGCATCTTGTGCCAGCCCTGCAGTTCGATGATGATGCCCCACAGCGGGGTCGAACTGCTGCCCGTGGCGCGCGAGGCCAGCGCCGTGTCGGCCACGCGCAGCGTCCAGAGCGGCTCGTAGGTCGTGTCGGCCTTGACGAGGCCCGCCTCCATCAGCATCTGCAACGCCTGCCCGTAGTCCGGTGTGCCCCCCTGGCGGTTCACCAGCCGCAGCTGCTTCGTCGGCAGGCGCCAGTTGCCGTCGGCGGTTTGATGCATCACCGGCTGCGAATGTCTCCGCACCGAGTCGGCTCGCTGCTGGTCCCACACCAAGTATTCGGCAATGCTCGGCAGCGTGCCGCGGTACCACGTCGTGTCGCCAAGGCGCTCTATCACTGTGTATTCGCTCTCGCGGAAGGACGTAATCTCCATCTCGCGGCAGTCGTTCTCCAGCGTGACGGGCTCCTCGGGCGTATAGTATTCGGCCAGCGTCGCCGTGCAGTTGATCGCCATGTGCAGCAGGATCGACCACAGCAGGCCGTAGTTCAGCACCAGGTAAGCTGCCATGAGGCCGGAACCCGCCAGGGCGAGCAGGTAGATGCCTGCGCTCCACTCCCATGTTTCCACATTGCCCGCATGGGTGATGCCGAAAGCCATCGACGTGGCCACCAGCATCAGCAGCGTCCGCCGCCGGTCGTCGCGCGGCACCAGCGTGCAGGCCAGCATCACCGCCAGCGCCGCCGCGCCCGCCACCCAGCTCAGTGTGCCCACGCCCGTGTAAACCGCCGCCAGCCCGCTGCCCACCAGGTAGAACGCCTTCCGGTGGCCCCGCCGCCAGCCCACGGCCCACAGGCGGTAGCACACCTCCTCCAGCATCGGTATCAGCACGCCCGCCAGCACCAGCACCGGCCACAGCCCGAATTGATTAGTCCACGGGGATAATTCGACGCCCGCATCCGTCTCCAGCTCTGCCGTCAGAATGCTGCCCAAAACGTACAATGCCAGGCCCGTCCACAGCGCCCAGCGGAAAATGCGTTGCTTCTTTTGTTTCATAAGTATTTGATTTTTATAGATGTAATGCGGTTCTGTTTCTTCCTTGCCAGATTTGTATTGGGTGCAAAGATACGTATTTTTTTTACACTTCCCCAAAAAAGTATCCCTATTTTCCCACCCGTGGGTAATAATGGGAAAGGGCCGAACTATTCCCCTAGAGAACCCCTACCGTCCCCCTACCATCCCCCTCTCGCCCCCCATTCCTCCGAGAAAACACACTTCGCTGTCAACCAGCCATTTGCGTCAAAAACGACTAGAATTTCACTTTTTCTGCAATAAAACAGCCGCTTCGCCGTTAATTGGGCATTATGTATAAAAACATCCTCGCCATACTCCTCCTGCTCCTCCTCGGCACCGGCGCCCGGGCGCAGTGGCAGCATCGTGCCGAGCGCGACACCTCGCGCCTCGAGGTGCACCTCTCCACCGGCGCCACCGTCGCCGCAGGGTGGGGGAGGACCGACGCCCTCGCCTGGACCGCGCCCAGCCTCAGCTACCGCGCCTCCGACCGCCTCACTCTCCATGCTGGCTTCGCCGCCGCCAGCTCGCTCCTCGGCAGTTACGAGCTCCGCGGACGCCACAACCGCAGCCTCGCCCCCCGCCGCGAGGGCACACGCCTCTTCGCCGCCGCCCTCGCCGCCGAATACCAGGCCTCCGAACGCCTCACCCTCTGGGGCTCCGTCGCCCACCTCTCCGGCTACGCGCAACCCCTCTGGCTCGACGGCGCCATGCCCGTCCGCGCCACCGCCATCAGCGGCGGCCTCGCCTACGAGACCTCCAACGCCTCACTCCTCGAATTCCACTTCCACATCGTCCACGACCACTACGGCAACTCCGCCCTCGGCCTCCTCGGCCACCCCTACTACGGCCCCTACGCCCCCGCCTACGAACTCTACCACGGCCCCTGGCCCTTCTAGCCTTTAACCTTTAACCTATAACCTTTAACCTCGCAAGAACTTGGAATACAACACCCAACGCCCACAGCTCCAAATCACCGACTACGGCCGCACGGTCTACAAGATGATCGACTACGCCTTGACCATCCCCGACCGCGCCGAGCGCACGCGCATGGCCCACTCCATCGTCTACGCCATGTCCGTCGTCAACCCCAAGGTGCGCGAACGCACCGAATACCGTCGCGTCCTCTGGGACCACCTCATGTTCATGTCGGGCTACAAGCTCGACGTCGACTGCCCCTACCCCGTCACCCGACAGGAGTCCACCTCCCGACAGCCTCGCCAGCTCCACTATGCCGACGGCCAAATCCACTTCCGCCACTACGGCCGCGCCCTCGAGGACATGATCCACGCCGTGGCCGAAATGCCCGAAGGCGAGGAGCGCACCCTGCTCACCGAGCAGATAGCCCACACCATGAAGCGGCAGTACCTGCAGTGGAACCGCGACTCGGTCGACGACAACCTCATCCGCGAGCAGCTCGCCGAGCTCTCCGGCGGCCGGCTGGTGCTGCCCGACTCCTTCGAGTTCCGCGACAGCAAAATCTACCTCGACGCCATGGCCGCCGCTGCCGCCAAGAAAGAAACCACAGGCAAAAAGAAGAAAAAGAAGAAGAAATGAGCAGCTTTGAGATAGAAGGTGGCCACCGCCTCAGTGGCGAAATCACACCCCAGGGCGCCAAGAACGAGGCCCTGCAGGTAATCTGTGCCGTGCTGCTCACCGCCGAGCCGGTGCGCATCGAGCATGTGCCCGACATCCGCGACGTGAACAAACTCATCGACCTCCTGCGCCTGC